>ERZ778495.575-NODE-575-length-33467-cov-7.133754_pt1 | contig 33467 bp, 29 predicted proteins | sample MGYA00433100_ERZ778495 | MGnify/ENA primary metagenome ERZ778495 (study PRJEB29527, sample SAMN07138962) | mouse gut metagenome | material: feces | host: mouse | place: China:Nanjing | collected 2016-01-25 ...
CTCCGGAATCGGCATGGCTTTCCGGTCGTGCCACGGGGAAGAGCGCAAGGTCAAGTGTACGTGGTTTTGCCGTTCTCCTCGTATTTGAACTTGAATTTTTCTTTGTACTGTTCCGCGTCCTCTTTGAAGAGGGCATACCATCGGTCGATCTGGTCGAGCGTCTTGTAGAGCAAATCCTGCTGGCTCTGACAATAGATACGGTCATGTTCCGTAATCTTGTCCTCGTTTCTTACTTGTACGCTTAAGATGCCGGATAGCAGGTCGGGAATGTTTCTTCTTTTTGCAATGTTGTCGGTCTGCATAATCTTATTTTTTTTAGTTAGTCCGGCTTATGGGGCCGGAGTTCCCATAGTCGCAGGCTTAAAAGGTCGTGTTCAGGACATGCAAGGTTTTCGAGGGAAAATACCGCAAGCCCTCCGGGCGAGGATGATTTTCCCCGAAACCCGAAGGGCTTGACCTTGCAATGTCCGACAAGAACACGGACTACCTTTGCCTGTGGCTATGGAAACTACGGTCTCTCTATGACGAGTAGCTGCATTCTACTCCACAGAACATGAAATGATAAGATTTTAGATGGATTTCCGACTGAAACAGACTGCTTTTTCCGGAATAAATGTTACCTTTGTACCCAGTAAGAGAGTTATTTGAAAGCGTGAGAAACATGGTGTTCCACAGAGGCTTACTAATTTCTTATCCGTTGCCAACACCTCACGCGAATTCTTGTTAATCTACTTACAGTCAAATAAATAACATCAGACTGTATCAAATATAGGAAAACTTTATGATATAAACTATCTTCGCGCTTTTTATGCTCGGAAAAACAATATGAAAGAATTATTACTACTACTGAAAAAGTTCTTCGGATATACCTCCTTCCGTCCCTTACAGGCGGACATCATACAGCGTATTTTACAGAAAGAGGACTCGTTGGTACTAATGCCCACGGGTGGAGGCAAGTCGATCTGTTTCCAGCTACCGGCAATCTATCTGCCGGGTACGGCCTTGGTAGTATCTCCCTTAATCGCCTTGATGAAGGATCAAGTAGAGGGACTGATCGCCAACGGCATCCCGGCGGCGGCCTTGAACAGCATGATGCCGGAAGAGGAGCAACAACAGGTGAAGCAACTTTGCGTGCAAGGTAAGATCAAATTATTGTATATCTCCCCGGAACGGATCAAGGTGGAAGCGGATTGGTTCCTGCCTCGGCTGGACATCTCGCTCATCGCTATCGACGAGGCACATTGCGTATCGCATTGGGGACATGACTTCCGTCCGGAATACACACAACTGGCGATCTTGAAGGAGCGTTTCCCGAAAGTCCCGGTCGTGGCCCTAACCGCTACCGCCGATAAAATCACCCGGAAGGATATCATAGAGCAATTACGGCTTCGCACGCCCCAAACGTTCATATCGTCATTCGACCGCCCGAACATCTCCCTCACGGTACGCCGGGGGCTTAACAAGAAAGAGAAGATCGCCGCCATCGTCCATTTCATCCGGGGGCACCGGGAGCAGAGCGGTATCATCTATTGCATGCGCCGCAATGATACGACCGAGCTGGCCGATGAGTTGGCAATGTATAATATCAAGGCGATCGCCTACCACGCCGGCCTCCTGCCCGCCCAACGGGAACAGGCTCAGAACGATTTCATCAACGACCGGGTGGATGTCGTGTGCGCCACGGTAGCTTTCGGGATGGGTATCGACAAGAGCAATGTCCGCTGGGTCGTGCATTATAGCATGCCGGGGAGTATCGAGAATTACTACCAAGAGATCGGCCGTGCCGGAAGGGACGGGATGAAAAGCGATACCCTCCTGTTCTATTCCTTGAGCGACTTGATCGTACTTCGTCGTTTCGCCGAGGAGAGTGGCCAAAGCGAGGTGAACTTGGAGAAGCTAAACCGGATGAGACGGTATTGCGAGTCCGATATGTGCCGCCGCCGTGTCCTGCTCAGTTACTTCGGCGAGGAGGCGGACCATGATTGCGGCAACTGCGACGTGTGCAAGAACCCGCCACAACGCTTCGACGGCAGTGTCTTGATACAAAAAGCGCTGAGCGCCGTTATACGGACCGGCGAGCATGTAGGCATGCAAATGCTGATCGACATATTACGTGCCTCCGGTCGGGCGGAACTCCTAGAGAAAGGATACAACAAGCTGAAAACATACGGTGCCGGACGAGACCTCTCTTATAAAGAATGGAAGGAGTACATTTACCAGATGATCCAACTCGGATACATGGAGATCGACTACGCAGCCGAGCGTGTCTTGCGGATGACCCCGCTAGGCAGGCGTGTCCTGTACGGGGAGCAAAAGGCCCAGCTCGTCGTCTACCGGGAACCGGATGAGTTGGCACGTCCCGTCCGGAGGAACGAGCGGAAATCCTCCTTCAAGGCCCAACCGATCCGCCCGATCCGGTCCGCCTCCATAGATGAGACCTTGCTGGACTCTCTCCGCCAACTTCGCAAGCAAATCGCCGAGCGAGAACATACGCCGGCTTATATCATCTTCTCCGACGATTCCTTGGAAGACATGGTGGAGAAGAAACCTGTCACCTTGGATCAGTTTAGCGACATCCGGGGCGTGGGGCAAATCAAGCTGGACCGATATGGGAAGGTGTTCGTGGCCTTGATCCGGTTCGTGCTGAAACTACCTAAATAAGAAGAACACATGTTAATACGTAGGATCATACGTATATACGTGTGATCTCATCGATTTCGCCGAACCCGATCAAGGCGTTAAACAGACGGATACGGGTGTACTTAGGCAGATCCTCTACCGGGATATCCCCGGCCTGTACCAAGCCTTTATCCAATAAGTAAGCACGCATCGTACCGCATAACAAAGGGCGTGAGGGAGTGATCCAAAAGGTGCCATTCCAAAGGGCGACATTGCAAATGGAAGTATCGGTCAGCAAACCGTCACGGATGATCAGGATATCGTCATGTCCCGCTCGTTGGGCGAATAAATCATTTAGGCATTGGCGATCCGTACTCTTATAGGAATAATCGATCTCATCGCATGTAACCAATCGCAAGGAACGAACCGGACGCATACGGTAAGGAACGTATTCTACCTTTAAGACCTCGCGGGTATATTCCACCCGGCATTTGGTACGTTCTTGATGAGCCCCCGAATGAATATAACCCGCAAGATCAATTTCGTCTCTCGCTCCGAATAGCTCCCTACGGGTACGGTTCATCCGGGCATTATGATACGGAAGATTATATACCTGTCCCTTCTCGATACGGATCGTCTCCACAAACGGACTCCCTGATAAGGTCTCAATAGATGGGCACATATACTTTTTGTTTCATCTCGTTATACTCCGATCTCACCTCACTTTTAGAGGTGATTCCCCCACCGCTCTTGAAAATAAACGAACGGGGAGAGACTTGTTCCATAAAACGGATCATCACGGCGCTGTCTAAATCTTGGCCGTCAAAATACCCCATCACTCCCGTATAGAAGCCTCGCTCATAGGTTTCCGCCTCGGCGATGATCTCCAAGGTCTTTTTCTTGGGAGCGCCCGTGATGGAGCCGGCAGGCAAGAGGCTGAACAAAATCTCCCCGACATGGCCGTTCCATCCCTCCGGCAACCGGCCTCTTATCTCAGAGCTAACCTGCAACAAACTTCCGTTATGCGTACGCAATTCATCGATATAACGATACCGGGGAACACAAACCTCGGAGGCTACGATACTCAAGTCATTCCGGATCAAATCTACGATCGTAGCATGCTCCGCCGCTTCCTTGGGATCATCGAGGATACGTCTCCGGGCATCGGGCAGCGTAGCGTCGATCGTACCTTTCATGGGATACGAATAGATGAGACCATCCCGCATCCGCACGAATATCTCGGGCGAGAATACCACGAAACGATCTCGCATCCAAAGCTTATACATCGCCTTGGATTGGTAGAAGATATCTTTTAAGGAGAGATTCGCATGTACCGGAGTAGCGCATGTCAAGTTCACCAAATAAGAATTACCCGCATGGATATGCCGGGCAACGGTCTCGAATGAATGGGCATACTCCTCGGAAGAAACATACGAGGGCTGCCATTCAACAGGTTCTCCGGATATAAGATGAGAGGAATCCCGCAAGTTACATTCGTGATTTGTATTCGTAAAGCCGTTCAAGTCGTACAATAACTCGGAGGGAACGATCTCTTCCGGACTCTCCACGTAGATCCGCTCTCGTTTATAATCAATGATAAAAAGGAAAGGCCGTCCCGCTTTCCCCATTTCGTTCATGCGGAAGACGGCCTCTTCTTGCGTGTATTCGGTCATTACACTAAAAATCGTTCTGTCAAACCACCAAACGCATCGATACGGCGATCCCGGAAGAAAGGCCACCAACGACGCACGTTCTCACTGCGAGTCTTGTCGATCTCTATCACACGTACCTCCTCTTCGTCATTCGGGAATACGGTTAATAGCTCACCTTGGGGACCGGCCGCGAAACTGTTTCCCCAAAACCGGATACCGCCCGTTTGTCCCGAAGGGTCCGGCTCATGCCCGGTACGATTCACGGAAATGACCGGAAGTCCGTTCGCCACGGCATGTCCCCGCTGTACGGTCACCCACGCCCCTAGCTGACGGTCCTTCTCTTCCTGCGTATCGCTACTTTCCCAGCCGATAGCGGTCGGATAGATCAACATCTCGGCGCCACGCATAGCCATCAAACGGGCTGCTTCCGGATACCATTGATCCCAGCAAACCAACACACCAAGACGCCCCACAGAGGTATTGATAGGCTCAAAGCCTAAATCACCGGGGGTAAAATAGAACTTCTCGTAGTAAGCGGGGTCATCCGGGATATGCATCTTGCGGTATTTCCCGGCGATCGTACCGTCTTTCTCCAAGACGACGGCCGTGTTATGGTACAGGCCCGGGGCACGCTTCTCGAAAAGGGAAAGCACCAAGACGATACCCAATTCTTTCGCCAAGGCACCGAAGGTTTCCGTCGATGGGCCGGGGATCGTCTCTGCCAAGTCAAACATGCTCGTATCTTCCGTCTGGCAGAAATACAGGCCGTTATGCAGTTCTTGCAAGACGACCAATTCCGCTCCCTCCCGGGCAGCCTCACGGATATTTACCTTTAGCTTCTCTATATTCGCCGCTCTGTCAGCGGTATTCTTTTGTTGTATTAATCCTACTTTCATATTTAATTGGTTGTAGCTGTTATTCGATAAAGCCTTCCGGATATTGCATCGTCACGCAATGCAAAGAACCGTGTTGCTTGATAAGCGGGAGGCAATTGATACCCACGATCTCACGGTCCGGGAACGCCTCCCGCAAAGCCGCTTTAGCGATCTCATCCTTCGGTGAGCCATAGAACGGAACCAATACGGCCCCATTCATGATCAGGAAATTAGCGTAGGTAGCGGGCAAGCGCTCCCCTTCCCATTCCACCTTATCGGCCATCGGAAGTGGAATCAGACGATAAGGCTCACCATTCGCCCTAGTAAACTCCTTGATCTCCTCCTCCATCGCCTTCAATTCCTCATAATGCTCATCTTCCTCATCCTCGCAGCGGACATAAGCGAGCGTATCCTCGCTACAGAAACGGGCGAGCGTATCCACGTGGCTATCCGTATCGTCCCCGGCTAAATAACCGCTGGCAATCCAAAGGATACGATCCAAGCCAAATACGTCTTTCAAATAACGTTCCAATTCCTCCTGTTGCAAATACTCATTACGGTTTACGGATGCCAGGCACTCAACGGTAGTCATCAACGTACCTTTCCCATCCGATTCGATACTACCGCCTTCCAGCACGAAAGGTTGCATATTAGCGGGCACCACCTCATCGGAGAAAGTTTTCATATGACAAAGATTACGGGTAATCAAATTATCATGATGGGCGGCGAACTTCATTCCCCAGCCATTGAACACGAAATCATAAAGCATGGGCGTTCCCTCATCAAAGACGGAAATTCCCCCGTGATCCCGTGCCCACGTATCGTTCGTATCCATCTCACGGAAAATGACACGGTCGTAATCAACCTCACCCAATTGTTCACGTACGGCGGTCTCGTCCGGACAGACAATCAATAACTTCTCTCGCTTGATCACTTCCTTGGCGATAGCCGCGAAGCAAGGAATCACCTCGTCCAATATCGGGGCCCAATCCGTATTCTCATGCGGCCACGTAAGCTGCACGGCACTTTGCGGGTACCATTCCGCAGGTAATATCACGTTATGTTCCATATTTGAATTGTTTAAATTGTTTCACAAGCACGATCGCTGTCACGATCGCCGCCACCGTATCGGCGATAGGCATACTGATCCAGACACCGAGAGTACCCAATAACGGGGGAAGAAGGATTAAACAGGGTATCAAGAAAAGCATCTGCCGGGTCAAGGAGAGAAAGATCGCTTTCTTAGACATGCCGATGGAAAGGAAGAAGTTAGTCGCCACCATCTGGAAGCCCACGATCGGGAATACGGCGAAGACGATATGCAGGCCATAAGAGGCGGCACTGATCAACTCCCCGTCATTCGTAAACATACGGACGATCCACGACGGCACCAACTGGCAAAGCAAGAACCCCAGCGTAGCCACTCCTACCGCCCAGCGCATCGTCAGCCGGGTCACGTCCGTCACCCGGGAATAGAGTCGGGCACCATAATTATAACCGGCTATCGGTTGCATGCCCTGATTAAATCCCATGATAATCATCACGAAAAGAAAAGCGATACGGTTCACTATACCATAAGCGCCAATCGCCATATCTCCCCCATGCTCTTTCAATCCCCGGTTGATAAGGATCACGATCAAGCAGGAACAAAGGTTCATCAAGAACGGAGATAAACCGATCGACAAGATACCTTTCACGATCTCCAAGCGCAACCTATAAATACCTTTCTTGAAATGAAGGAGTTGTTTCGGTCTCGAGAAATGGATCAACTGTCCGGTAAGCGAGATCACCTGCGAGATCACCGTCGCCCAAGCCGACCCTTTTATACCCCATCCAAACCCAAAGATAAACAACGGATTCAAGGCGCAATTGATAACGACCGACGCCAACGTAGCATACATCGCCATCCTCGGAAAGCCCGAGGAGCGCAAGACCGCATTTAATCCCAGATACATATGCGTAACCACATTGCCATACAGAATAATCCGCATATAATCACGGGCATATGAGATCGTGTTCTCACTGGCGCCGAAAAAGTACAGCACGGGATCAAGCAAGAACAAGAAAGCGATCGTGAAAGCGACGCCCAGAACCACATTCAAGATCAACACATTCCCCAACACCTTATTCGCCCCCTCATAATCTTTCTGCCCCAGCTTCACGGCAACCAACGTAGAGGCGCCGACTCCCACCAACGAACCAAAGGCGGCCGCCAAGTTCATCAACGGAAAGGTCAAGGCCAGGCCGGAAATCGCCAACGCCCCCACTCCATGACCGATAAAAATACTATCGGCCATATTATATAAAGAAGAAGCTGTCATAGCGATAATCGCAGGAATCGCATATTGCGTAAGTAATTTACCGATAGGCTCGGTCCCTAATACCAATGGAGAATTTTGTTTTGCCATGCCGCGAAGATACGGATATTTCGATTTATTTTCCTACTTTTGTAAGGTATAACCTTATGAATCTAATCAAATGGAAACAGAGAAACAGTTGATATCCCATTTATACCAAAACAAAGAAAATGGAAAATGGATAATACAAACCAACGATGAACATCAAAGGGGTGTTGCAGAAATGGCAACCTCCTTTTCTGGACTGTTCGGACTTCCATCTTGGGGGCATACGCTTGGAATGCTTCACGACAAAGGAAAAGAGCGTGATGCATTTCAGCAATATATCCGTACGACAAGCGGTCTACCTGTGACTGACGAAAAATCGTATGGAGAGCATCATCATGCGTTTGTAGGTGGAATATTGGTAACGAACCTTATGGGGAAGAGTGTATTCAATCTTCTTGCCAACCAGATAATCTCTCATCATACAGGCCTACATGATTATGTAGATGCGGAGAGCGTCATAGAGAAAAGGCAACTTCCCGAAGAGATAAACAAAGGGGACATAGCTCTGAATATACCCCAGTTGAGAAAAGAACTTCTTGAATCTCCTTTTTCTAAACTTAAGGTGGACATGAAGCATTTTCATCACCTTTCCCGCATGCTTTTTTCCTGTCTTGTGGATGCCGACAGACTCAATACAGAGCAATTTATGGATGTAGAATCGTGGGAAAAACGGGGATGCTCGTCTACACTCACTGACTTATTGCCAAAATTGGAGGCGCATTTACGTGAACTGCAATTGTATGCACCCGATACAGAAGTGAACCACATTCGCAAGAAAGTACAGGAACGATGCCGTAAAGCTTCTTCTGAAGAGAAAGGATTCTATAGCCTTACGGTACCAACGGGAGGCGGAAAGACTCTTTCATCGTTGTTGTGGGCCATGAAGCATGCTGTAAATCACGGTATGAATCGTATTATCATTGCCATCCCATACACTAGTATTATTGTGCAGACGGCAGGCCTCTTGAAAGAAATCTTCGGCGAAGAGCACGTACTGGAGCATCATAGTAACTTTAATCCTGATGAGATAAAGAATGAAGAGGTACGTGAGAAGGCAAAGCTGGCCACGGAAAACTGGGATTATCCGATTATCGTTACGACCAATGTTCAGCTGTTTGAGTCAATGTTTAGCAACAAACCGTCCGATTGCCGTAAATTGCACAATATCGTGAATTCAGTTCTTATTTTGGATGAAGCGCAGACATTGCCGACTGATTTCTTACAACCGATAGTGGATGCACTTAAAGCATATCAGAAAATATTCGGAGTGTCGGTACTGTTTACCACTGCCAGTCAGCCGGTACTTAGCGGACTGATAGAAGGAACTAATCCTAAGGCCAATTTTGAGGGAATAGACCGTATTATTGAAATCATACCGAATGAGTTTGCTTTGCATGACAAGCTTCGTCGTGTGAAGTTAGTAATAGACAACACAGGAAAGACATACGATGAGATTGCCGCCGAAGTTGCTATATATAATAAGGTATTATGTATCGTAAATACCCGAAAGGATGCCAAGGAACTGTATGACCGTTTACCTAATGAAGGAATAAAGCTCCATCTATCGAGAATGATGTGTCCCGCCCATATCAGTGAAACCATACGGAAGGTCAAGGCATTGCTGAAAGATAAATCACATCCGATTGTCAGAGTGATAGCTACCCAGCTTGTAGAGGCAGGGGTGGATATAGATTTCCCTGTTGTATTTCGACAGGAATCAGGTCTTGACTCTATTTTACAAGCAGCGGGGCGTTGTAACCGTGAAGGAAGAAATACCGTTGGTACCACATTTGTGTTCAGTCTCGCCGCAGAGAAACGTATTCCATTTGGGGCAATGAAGGCTGCAAACAATGCACGATTGAATTTGCCTGCAAATAGTGATTGGTTTGACCCTTCTACGATGACAGAGTATTTTTATCAGTTGTATTGCAGGAAAAACACGTTTGACGATAAGGATATGAAACATTATCTTTATAACCCTAATGAGTTATGTTTTGAAACGGCATCAAAGAAGTTCAGATTGATTGATGATGATTGTATAAATATCATTGTAAATTGGGGGAACAGCATGGAGCTTGTGGAAAAACTGAAAGAATCTGGCTGTACCTATCCCTTGATGAAGCAACTGGCTAAATTTACAGTAGGCGTTCATAGTTCCGATTTTGACAAGTTGGTCAGCTATGGTGCTATTGAAGAAGTATTAGAGGGTATCTATGTGTTGACAGACAGGGTACAGTATGACAAAAATACGGGTCTTAGCCTTGATAACCACTGGATGGAAGAGCTATTAATGATATAAAAAAAATGAATAATATGGACTATACAGATAAAGAATATTGCTTGGAAGTATGGGGTGACTGGGCTTGTTTCAGTCGCCCTGAATTGAAAGTAGAGCGTGTGAGCTATGATGTTATTACACCTTCTGCGGCACGTGCCATTTTTGAAGCAATACTTTTCAAACGCTATGCCATGCGTTGGCAAGTGACGAAAATAGAAGTTCTTAATCCTATCAAGTGGACTACCATCAGGAGAAATGAGGTAGGAGCATTGGCGGGTAAGTCCTCAATCTTTATTGAAGATAAACGACAACAGAAGAATTCTTTGCTTTTGCAAGGTGTGCGCTATCGTATTCACGCAAAGCTGGTTTTTATTCCGGTAAAAGATCGACCAAAGGAGGCTTTTATCAAACATCAGCCAAGTGATGATGAGAATCCGATGAAATATTATCAGATGTTTGAACGCAGAGCATCGCAAGGACAATGTTTCACCCAGCCGTATCTTGGTTGCCGTGAGTTTGCCGCAAATTGGAAGTATATTGATAATACGGAACAACTTGCCCCTCCTTTGGCTGAAGATAGGGATTTGGGTATCATGCTTTATGATATGGATTTTGAAGGGAATGTACAGAAACCTAATGCCATGTTTTATCGTGTAAGAATGGAGCAAGGTGTGATTGTCGTACCAGATAAAGATAGCGAGGAGGTGCTGAGATGATACTAAAAGCATTGTATGATTATTACCATCGGAGTGGTAATTTACCCATTATGGGAATGGAGTTAAAGGAAATAGGTTTTATCATCGTTATTGATAAGTGTGGTAATTTCTTACGTTTTGAAGACAGGCGTATAGACAAAAAGTTGCGCAACAGTTTCTTGTTAAGAAGAGTGTAGGTCGTTCAAGTGCCCCTGTTGCAAACTATTTGTACGACAATAGCCAATATGTATTTGGTTATTCCGACAAAGGGGACATGGAAAGCATGCGCAAGTATTTTGATACATTCAAAGCGAAGGTTGAAGAAATATACGACATGTTTTCAGATAATGAAACCATGCAGGCTGTTTATGCGTTTTATCAACAAGAGCCTTCAGATATAGTTGAAGCCATGCAGAATGATTCTCTTTGGGATGATATAAACAAGAATCTCAATAAAAAATATTCCACTTTCTCTTTTCTTATAGAAGGAGATACGGAAATAGTGGCTTCTAAGCGCAAACTAATAAACTTAGAATCGGGTGGTAATGATGTTGGTGGAGGTCTTTGTTTAGTAATAGGCAAACATTCAAAAACCGTAGAGGTTACAACCGCTACAATGATTCCGGGAAGTCAGGCTACAGCTAAACTTGTCGCTTTTCAAGTCAATTCCGGATATGATTCGTATGGTAAGTCAAAGGGGCATAATGCTCCTATATCTGAAGAGGCTGAATTTGCTTATACTACAGCATTGAATCATTTATTGCGTTCTGATTCGCATAATAAATTTATGGTAGGTTCACGCACATACCTGTTTTGGGCTTCTTCTGATAGTGAGGCTGCAAAGAAATCTGAAGATAGTTTGTTTGCTTTGTTGGGGCGTACAGAAGAAAACGATGATCCTAACATGCTCATAAAATTGGTGCGACGTACATTCATGTCTATCTATAACGGAGTATTGTTCGCAAACAAAGATGACAAATTCTTTATATTAGGTTTGGCTCCCAATTCAGCCCGAATAGCGGTGGTGTATTGGAATGAATTGCCATTGCGTGAGTTTGCCGGCTTAATCAGTAAACATTTCGCAGATATGGAGATTGTTGATACACGTAAAGACAAGAAACCGTATGTAGGATTACATTCCATCCTCGGAAATGTTACTCTTGGAGGGAAGTCAAGCGATGCTACGCCCAATCTTCCAGATGCTGTAGTGAAAAGCATCTTCCAAGGACTTCCGTATCCGGCTTCTCTGTTTCAGGCTTGCATTCGCCGCATACGTGCTGAACAATCAGTCAACATTGGTCGTGCTGCCATCATCAAGGCTTATCTTAATCGATTAAATAATAATAACAATAAAAAACTCGATATTATGTTAGACAAAGAAAATCAAAATCAAGGGTATCTTTGTGGAAGGTTGTTTGCTGTTCTCGACAAGATACAGGAAGACGCAAATAACATTCATTCCATTCGTGAGCGTTACATGAATTCCGCATCGGCCACTCCGGCTATGGTTTTTGCCACTATCCTAAATCTTTCCACTCATCATCAGGAGAAGCTGAATGAGGGTAAACAGGTGTTTTATGAGAAATTGAAACAGGAAATCATTTCCAAACTTGACGCAAACGGTTTTCCTGCACATCTAGATCTTCAAGACCAAGGGCGCTTTTTTGTAGGATATTATCATCAGCGGCAAGCGTTCTTCATGGGTAAAGAGAACAGAGAAACAGAAGAGTTATAACAAACAATTAAAAATATACAGTTATGTCAGAAATTAAGAACAGAATCGATTTCGTTTACATCTTTGATGTGCAGGACGGTAATCCAAATGGAGACCCTGATGCAGGTAATCTTCCCCGTGTAGATGCAGAAACGGGTATGGGGCTTGTTACAGATGTTTGCCTTAAACGTAAGGTACGTAATTATGTACAAGTGGCAAAAGGTTTGGAAGATAGCTACGATATATTCATTAAGGAGAAGGCTGTTTTAAACACTTTGATTGATAAAGCGCATGATGATTCTGAGGTAAAAAATGCTAAAGATAAGACTGATGCCGCACGTCGTTTTATGTGCAAGAACTATTTTGATGTTAGAACATTTGGTGCTGTGATGTCAACCGGCAAGAATGCAGGGCAGGTACGTGGCCCAATCCAGTTTACCTTTGCCCGTTCTGTAGATCCAATTGCTGCGGCAGAACATTCTATAACCCGTATGGCTGTGGCAACAGACGCTGAAGCTAAGAAACAAAGTGGTGACAACCGCACAATGGGACGTAAAGCTACCGTACCTTACGGTCTCTACATCTGTCACGGCTTCATTTCTGCCAACCTTGCCCAACAAACAGGCTTCTCAGAAGAAGACCTCGCACTGTTTTGGGAAGCCTTGAAAAATATGTTCGATATGGATCGTTCGGCTGCACGCGGATTGATGAGTGCACAGAAATTGATTGTTTTCAAACATGATTCCGTATTGGGTAATGCCCCTGCCAACAAACTATTTGACTTGGTTAAGGTGGAGAAGGTGTGCGATGGAGCACCACGTTCATTCGGTGATTACCATGTCACGATAGACAAGGAACATGTCCCATCAAATGTTACTGTAGAGGAACTGATATAAAACAAAAGACAATGTATAGCGAAGACGATATGCTCATGTTGTCGGGGATTCAGCACTTTAGGTTCTGTCCCCGGCAATGGGCTTTGATCCACATTGAGCAGCAATGGGATGATAACCGTCTCACCATAGAGGGACAGATTCTGCATAAACATGTGGATGACCCGTTCTATAGACAGAAATGTGGAGATCAAATAACATTGCGTGCAGTGAATATCGCTTCGCGTGAGTTGGGGCTCTATGGCATTTCCGATGCCATAGAGTTGCTACCTTCTCCATCTTTGGAAGATACGATCTTGCATCCTAAATATCCAGGACGTTGGCGACCGGTGGCTGTGGAGTATAAGCATGGCAGACCCAAAAAGGATGAAGTGGATGAAGTGCAGTTGGCGGCACAAACGATGTGTCTTGAAGAAATGTACGCAATCCATATACCCTACGGTGTGTTCTTTTATGGAGAACTTCGTCATCGAATAGAGGTGGCTGTAACAGATGAGTTGCGCGATATCGTCAGACAATGCGCCAGGGATATGCATGAAATATTCAGTAAGACTGTTATCCCAAAAGCAAAATATGAACGACATTGCGACAAATGCTCATTGAAAGAAATCTGTATGCCGACGATAGCCAAGAATTGTACCACGGTAGATACTTACCTCAATAAACACTTATATACATGAGAAAATTGTTGAATACTTTGTATGTGACGACACCTGAAGCCTATCTGAGTAAGGATGGGCTGAATGTCGTAGTATCAGTCAAGCAGGAGGAAGTGTTCCGTATTCCTGCTATAAACATAGAAGGCATTGTGACATTTGGATATATGGGCGCAAGTCCGGGCGTGATGAAATTGTGCAGTGACAATAGCATATCACTTACATTCCTATCTCCTCATGGCAGATTTATCAGCAGGGTACAGAGCGCAACGAAAGGGAATGTATTGTTACGCAAGAAACAGTACCAATTGGCAGACGATGAATCTTGGTCGTTACATGTGGCACGGCTGATGATTGGTGGCAAGATTCAAAACTATCGTAATATATTGAGAAGATATATTCGTGATTATGGAGAGAATGAGAACATTAATCGGGCGGTACAAGTGTTGGAACATGCCAAGCGTGAAGCTTTGGCGGCTCAAGATAAGACGACGTTAATAGGGTATGAAGGCATGGCTTCAAACGCCTATTTTGAAGTGTTGCCAGTTTTGGTACTTAATCAGAAGGCTGATTTCCCGTTTCATGGCCGTAATCGCCGTCCTCCTAAGGATGCAGTAAATGCTATGTTGTCTTTTGCTTATACTTTGATTGCTAATGATACGTCTGCCGCACTCGAAACAGTTGGCCTTGATCCATACGTAGGATTTCTCCATACACTTCGTCCGGGACGTACATCCTTAGCATTGGATATGATGGAAGAATTTCGAGCCTATCTCGGGGATCGTTTTGTCTTGTCGTTGATTAATAAAAGGCAGATAACATCCAAGGATTTTTTGTTTCAAGGTGATAATGGGGTTGTTATGACAGATAAGGGGAAAAAGACTTTTATTTCTGCATGGCAGGCAAGGAAAAGGGAGGTGATAATCCATCCTTATCTTAATGAAAAAATAGAGATAGGGCTTCTGCCTTATGCGCAAGCTATGTTGATGGCAAGATATATCAGACAAGATATTGATAATTATCCGGTATTTTTAATAAAATAATATACGATTATGTACATTCTTGTGACTTATGATGTAGATACAACGAACAAAGAAGGAGCTCGCCGCCTACGGCATGTGGCTAAGGCTTGCATAGATTATGGCCAAAGGGTACAGAATTCTGTCTTTGAGTGTGAGGTGACAGAAGCACAATATTGTCTCTTGATTGAACGAATCAAGGGTATTATTGATATGTCCCTTGATAGCGTTAGATTTTATATTCTCAATAAAAACGAGAATAAAAGGGTAAAAGTGATAGGTGTTGAAACTGCTTACAAAGTTAATAATGCTCTTATCATATAATTTATGCGAATGTGGAGTATTACGAAAAAAGTAGTATTTTCGCACCCCTTAATAATTAGCAGATTAACCCGTTTATAAGGCGATTGCAGCCATTAAGCTGAAATAAAAATGAGAATTCGCATATTAATAGGTCTAATTTATTGACTTATAATATGTAACTTTATACAGGGTCGCACCCCGTGTGGGTGCGTGGATTGAAACGAAGATATTGGCCATAGCTGATGGTCTTAATGACGGTCGCACCCCGTGTGGGTGCGTGGATTGAAACTCGATCTGCAATATGTATATCTCACCGTATTGCACGTCGCACCCCGTGTGGGTGCGTGGATTGAAACTCTTGTAAGAATTGTTTGCTTCATCTGGTCTTCGGTCGCACCCCGTGTGGGTGCGTGGATTGAAACATTTGTAAAGCGCAAGCTTTTTCATAAAAGATATACTTACTTACGTGATGAAGTATATCTTCTATGGGACTTGAAGTGTTCTTCTGCGACGAAGAGATTAGTACTTCGTAAAAATAACTTTTTAAAGTCACTGACTCTGACATATAATTTCGCTTAGTTATTTCTGCAAAAATCATTCATATGTAAACAAGTTTCGTATATTCGCGACCTTATAATAGTTTAAATATGGCAGAGGAACTACGGATTAAAAACGGTGATAAACAGGAGATGTATGAGACATTGCTCCCGCAAATCGCCTCATTGGTAGGTAACGAGACCGACCTAATCGCTAACATGGCGAACGTCGTCGCGGCACTCAAGCAGACTTTCGGTTTCTTTTGGGTAGGTTTCTACCGGGTCATAGACAATCAGTTGGTATTAGCGCCTTTTCAAGGCCCTATCGCCTGCACACGAATCAAATACGGAAAAGGGGTATGCGGCACGGCCTGGAAGGAGACCCATACGATCATCGTACCGGACGTAGACGCTTTCCCGGGACATATCGCCTGTAGCTCGGCGTCACGCTCTGAGATCGTGGTTCCCGTGATATGGGAGGATAAGGTAATCGCTGTCCTTGATATAGACAGTGATCAACCGGATAGTTTCGATGAGACCGATCAGATCTTTTTGGAAAAGATAGTGGAATTGCTTCCTCATCAGTAAGCCTCGCCTCAGTACTTCCCAAGAAGTACTGTAGTACTGCCTAAGAGGTACCGCAGTACTTCGCAAGGAGTACTCCGGTACTCTCCCTGAAGTACCAAGACAAATGCTACTTACCGCAAATACCCTTAAATGGACAATAAGGACAAGCTTTCCCCGTAGGGGTTTGCGTAAAGGGAATTTCCGGATTGAAGATCTCGTCCAAGCAGCCCCGCAACCCCTCCTCGAACGCTTGGGCATAACCGGAGAAATCCTCTACCTTCTTCGACTTCCCCCGTTCGATACGGTGGTAGACAGATGGATCGAACGGATCGGCGAAGAGGGAACGGACGTAATAAATGCCCGGTTGTATCGTCTTTCCCTTGTTCTCGGTGAGATGGGCGTACATCCAGCAATACATGAATACCTGCATCACGGCTTTCGCACGATCTTTCTCCTCCTTGTTGAATAGGCTCTCGATACTACTGAAAATCGTAGTTCCGCTACCGCTCTTGTAATCGATGATACGGATGGCGTCGCAAACCTCGTCCACACGGTCGATAAAGCCTTTCAACCGGATCTCGGAATGGTCGGAAAGGCTGATCAAGCCGTTTATCTTACGCTCGGACTCGATGTAAACGAAAGGAGTCAGCTTGCCGTCACGCTCCAAGATTTTCTCCACGTATTTGCGGATCATCTCGCCGATCAGGTAATTTTGTCCGGTAAGGGAGCGAACCACCTCTGTCTTGAAAAACTCGCTGGCGAAAGCCCGGGCGATAGCTCCGGTAAGCAAGGCCGTATCCTTACGGATCGCCTTCAGCAAATCCACGGTAACCATCTTCCCTTGGAACGGCTTGTAAAGCTCCTCCATCACTTTATGTAAGATGCTTCCGAATACATCGCTCTCGATCGTCTCGCTCACCTCCTCTTCCTCTCGAATGCCTTCCACGACGGAAAAATAGAATTTCAACGGGCAATCCAGATACATATTGATAGCGCTCGCCGAGATCGCCTTGCTCCCCCCTTTCCGGTAAGCGTCTAAACGGCGCATGACATCCTCCCTTTTCGGCACGGCCAATGGCGGGGTCTTGGAGGAAGATACGTTATAGACCACCAATTTATCTCGCATCGGCACCTCATAATGATAATGCAACTGGTGGACAAAGCGACTTACCTCTCCCGTCTGCAATCCGTTGCTGCGGGTATCGTATAAAAGGCTCACGTGGCTGGCACGCTCTATCAAACGATAGAAATGGTAGGCCCATACGCTATCTTGGTGCTCGTAGGTAGGCAACCCGAAACCCCTGCGCAGGTTATAAGGGATAAAGGAGTTCGCCGCTTTCCGTTGCGGGAAAATACCCTCGTTCATGGATAAGATAATCAGACGGTCGAAATCCAAGGCACGGGTCTCGAGCACACCCATAATCTGGAGGCCGGAAAGCGGCTCGCCGTGGAAAGGGATCGTGATCGTATCGGTTACTCGCTTCAATAGGCGGAAGAAGGTATCTATTTTCATCTCTATACGAGCGTCTTTCATTACCTCTTTCATGCGGTTTACCGTGGTGAAATAATGGAAGATGAACTCTTGCTCCAAATCGTTCGTCCGCTGGGGTGCGTCCTCCTCTTCCTCATCGGAAAGGGCGGACATAACCTTGTTCAGCTCTTCCAACACCTTGATCAGATAATCAGAGAAGGCATCCACCCCGGTCACCGGCGTGAACAGGATTTCTAGCAAAGGCGTTTTCCCTAACTCCGTATGCGAGATATAGATCTTGTTGTTCTCCGTGATCTCTTTCACCAAGGAAGAAATAATCTCCGGTGAGGTGGAGAGGATGTAACGATGGTTCAATACCGGCAGCACGTCACGGAAATAGAACAGCGGATTCCGGTCTATGTAGCGTACGTTCTTCTGCAACGCCAAGATATACTCGATCAACGAGGCGACCGGGGTTCCCGCCAAGGGATAACCCATCGTGACGTTGATACGCCGGATTTGCTCCGGTATGGCGTTCAGCACCGGGATCAGCAGATGTTCATCGGGCAAGATCACCGCCGTACGCAGGGCTTCTTCCGAGCTCATCTCCACTTCCTTGCACCAATCGCTCAACAGGGTGTAGACGTGCTTGGCCTGCCCGATACCGGAAGGGATGCCGATCACCTCGATCTCGGTCTTTATCTTCTCCTCAGAGGGCAATTTCATCGAGGAAGGGAAGCTCTTCAGGTTACGGGAGACGAAGTAAGAAGCCTTATTATCCGGATCGGTTACCTTATCAGATACATAATCCCAATAGAAATCCGCTATCTCCCGCTTCTGCAACTGGGCTAAGAAACGTTCTTCCGATACGGACAAGGCGTTCAAACCGACGAAGACAATTCGCTCGTAAGGTAAATCCGGAGACTCACCCCGTTCCATGCTTTCCACGACCTCCCGGAAGATCATGCCCTCGTAACCTTTTCCCTCGGCGGCCAAGGTCGCACGGAATTCCTCATACAGATCGTATAGCACTTGCCAGACCGCCAAGAACTGTTGCTGGTTCGGCGTATCGCCCCGGGGATAAAAACTGGACCAGAAACTACGGATAGCGGCGATCTGCTCATCACTTAAGAAATCGAAATCACTCTCTATCTCCCGTAAGTCCGTCACGTTACTGAATAGCATGCGGGCATTTGCCATGTACTTATCGATATCGTCGAAGTCGTTGAGCAACATCTCGCCCCAATACAGGAATTCATCGAAAGTCTCAGTGGAACCACTTTGGCGGATGTAGATGTCGTACAGGGTAAAAAGCATACTGATCCGGTCGGCGGATTGTTTTCCGCTCAACTGGATAAAGAGATCGTTGATCGTAAGGATTGTCGGAGAGAAAAGGGGGGTATCGGCTACCTCCGAGAGATATTTCTGGAAGAAAAGCCCCGTACGCCGGTTTGGAAAAACAAAGGCCAGACGACTGACCTCCGCCCCCCATTTCTCGTAAAAAAGAGACGCTACTTGATATAAGTACGGTTTCATTTATTCTGAAATTTATACAGGCTGCGGAGACGGAGCACGCCCCGTATCTATAATCGGATACGATTCACGTTATATTAAGATGTTCTCTATCTCCTGCAATTCTTCCCCGGAGAAAGAGACATTATCTAACGCCTTCAGGTTATCCATTAATTGAGCGACTGAGCTAGCACCAATTAATACGCTAGTTACCCGTTCGTCCTTCAATAACCAAGCGAGCGCCATCTCCGCCAAGGTCTGTCCGCGGCGGGCAGCTACCTCGTTTAGCTTACGGGCCTTTTCCACGACCTCCGGGGTAACTTGAGAGGTCTGCAAATGACCGGTCGATTTCGCCGCACGGGAATTCTCCGGAATTCCACGCAAATACTTATCCGTAAGCAAGCCTTGCGCCAACGGCGAGAACGCTATCATACCCACACCCTCTTCCTTCAATACAGGCAATAAATCCGGCTCCGTCCAACGATCGAACATCGAATAGCGGGCTTGGTGAATCAAGCAAGGCACCTTATGTTCTTTCAGTACGGCCAAGGCCTTACGGGTCTGGTCCGCGTCATAGTTGGAGATACCTACATACAAGGCCTTTCCTTGTCGGACGATATCAGCTAAAGCCCCCATCGTCTCCTCGACCGGAGTCTCCGGGTCCGGACGATGGGAGTAAAAGATATCCACGTATTCCAGTCCCATCCGTTTCAAGCTCTGATCCAAGCTAGCCATTAAATATTTACGGCTTCCCCAGTTCCCATACGGTCCCGGCCACATATCGTAGCCCGCCTTCGTAGAGATAATCATCTCATCCCGATAAGCGCCCAAGCCCTTCTTCAATATCCGGCCGAAATTCTCCTCCGCCGATCCGTAGGCCGGGCCATAATTATTTGCCAAGTCGAAATGAGTCACGCCATGATCGAATGCGGCGTGAGCGATCTGGATAAAATTACTGAACACGTCCACACTACCAAAGTTGTGCCACAATCCCAAGGAAACAGCCGGCAATAAGATACCGCTCCGTCCGCACCGCCGATATATCATATCCGCATAGCGATTCTCTTCCGCTTTGTAAAACTCCATACGCTCTTTCTTTTTTAATTATTATATCTCATCCGGCCAAGGAACCGGTTTACCTGTCGCCTTAAACGACGGACGTTGCCCGTCTACTTTCCGTAAATACGTACCCAACTCCCCGGACAGACGCTTTACGATATCGGGATGCTGCCTTGCCACGTTATTACGTTCCCCTATATCCTCCGGGATATCAAACAATTCCTTCTTCCCCGTCTCGTAATAATAGATCAGTTTCCAGTCTCCATTACGAACCGAGCAAGTCGGACCGATTCCCGGCCCGTCATTACCCCATATATTCGGGCAGTTCCAGAATAAGCTACGTCCCATGGAAGGATCTCCCGTACCTTTTAATAAAGGCATGAAACTGACGCCATCTATCGGCTGTACGGTCTTATACTCCTTTATGCCTGCCATCTCCAAGATAGTTGGATAAAAATCCTCGATAATCAAGTATTTATCACATTTGCTTCCCGGCTTCACCACACCCGGCCAACGCACGATCATCGGCTCACGGATTCCTCCCTCATAGGCGGAGCCTTTACCGCTATTCAAGGGATAGTTTTGCGTATGGATCTCGCCATCACGCCATCCGGGATCACTAGAAAGACCACCGTTATCGCTCATGAAGATCACGATCGTGTTATCCACCTCGCCATTCTCCTCCAGCCAGTCCATCAAATCGCCCAAGCTCTTATCCATACCCTCAATCAAGGTAGCGTAAGCCGCCTCTTTAGCCGTTAACCCCTTATCGATATATTTCTGGTAGAAACGCATGTCCTTATCAATCGGGATATGGATCGCATAATGTGACATATATAGGTAAAACGGCTGGTTATATTTCTTAGCCTTGTCCAACGCCTTGATCGCCTCCTGCGTCAGAGCCTCCGTCGCGAAGGTATCGCTTCCCCAATACTTTTCCAATCCGGGGATAGCGTTCGGGGCGTAAGGTTTACCATCCTTGGTATGCCCGTAATTATTCTCACCGAGGTAACTGGCAAGACCTCCGGCGGCATGCCCGGCTATATTGACCTCGAATCCCCAATGATGCGGGTCCTCCCCTGGGGTATCGATCGCCCCGAAGTGCGCCTTGCCACAATGAATCGTATGATATCCGTTATTCTTCAATATCTGCACGAATGAAGTACCCACAAACGTATTATTCGTCCCGCCCACTTGAGCCACGCCGTTATAATTCCAATCCGGCAAGGTAAGCGCATCACTCTCCCGGTCAGTCGTCTTATCCTTAAAAAGTGTCCAGTTCGTAACCCGGTGACGGGCGGCGTTCGTCCCCGTGATCAAACTGCAACGGGTAGGCGAACTGATACTGCTAGCGTAGGCTTGGGTAAACATCATGCCCCCATTCGCCAATCGTTCCATATTCGGGGTCTCATATACTTCATTATAATGCGTCTTTTGAGTCCAGAAAGGCAAGGAGGTATCCTCCCATCCCATATCATCCACCAAGAACAGGATGATATTCGGGGGACGACTGGCATTCTGGGCGTTCGCTACCGCCGATACCGACAATAAAGCGATGGGGATAAGCTGAGTCTTCTTCATGATAAGCAACGGATATACCAAATGATTTATCTGAAAAGCCTTAACGCAAACGATCCAAAGAACGTACCAGCGCCTCATCGGCCCCGATATTACGGATCGCCAAATAATCCAAGATCAGATTGACCAGCGGGAAAGAAAGAGCGATCTTAACACTTACGCTGGCACCTTCCATATCCCCCTTCAAGGAATAGATCAAGAAGGCGAAGAAACCATAAAAACCCAATATCAGCAATGCGTTGAACACGCAAAGACGGATTTGCAGGATTCTTTTCTTATATAAGAAAATCGTCACCAAAGCAATGATAGCGATGATAGCGGTCAAGGCAAATAAGCCCCACGCCGGATATAATAATTCCGGCTCACCGATCATCGTGCTCAATCCGCTAGCATCGAACGAGAAGAGGGCGTCTCCTTGTTGCAATACGGCCAACGGCAAGAATAAGGTAGCGACCGTAAGCGCCACGATAATTAGCAGATAAACAGTTTGTATTCTTTGTAACATGGTAATTAGTTCGTTTTAAATGGAAAGGCCGACTCATTTGAGGGTCAGCCTTTCCGATGTTCAAAAATATTTCTTCTTAGAAGTTATTCTTCTCTTTAGCAGGATTCTTGTAATAAACCTTGCCATCCTCATACTCTTGGGCGGCGATTAACGTCGATTTCGGAAGTTTCTCATAGTAGCGTGAAATCTCGATCTGCTCACGGTTTTCAAAGACTTCCTCCAAGTTGTCATTGTAAGAAGCGAACTCTTGAAGTTTCTTTTCCAGATCTTGTTTCATCTCAACACTAATCTGATTCGCCCGTTTTGAAATGATAGCGACTGTCTCATATACGTTGCCCGTTTCTTCACTTAACTTCATCATGTCACGGGTCACCGTATTGGTAGGAGCGTTTGATTTTCTGTAATCCATTTTCGTTTTATTGATTAAATTCGCTTAATATGCATCTGTAATTCGCTTGCTGGCATAGTCGTAGAACTTCGTTACCTGCTTTACGTAGTTACCTTCCGGATACTCGTTCATGTAGTTGTAATACTCGTCAACCACATCCCGGTAACGGCCCTGCAACTTCTCCTCTACGGATACTAACGCCAACTCGTACTTCGCACGGATGATAAGGAACATGAATTCCTCACGATACTTGGAATACGGGTAATTTTTCAAGGCGTTCTGCGCCGTAATCACGCAAGACTGGAAGTTATTACCCATATAGGTACCCAGATTGAAATACAAACGGGTGGCCATCAATTCCTTGTAAGCCAACTTCTCTTGAAGCTCGAACATGATGTTCTGCGCTTCCTCGGCCCGTTCGCTTTGCGGATAATACTCCAAATAAAGTTGCAACTGCTCGATCGCCTTATACGTCTGCGACTGGTCTAACCGGGGATCCGGAGAGTCCAGATACAAGCCATAACCGGAATAGAAACGGGATAGTTCCGTAAACTCCCCTTTCGGATAGGTCGTATAATAAGTCTCGAAGTATTGCGAAGCCGTCTGATAATCTTTCTGACCGTAATAGCTTTGCGCCAACAAGTACAAAGACTCCTCAGCATAAGCTGTTCCTTTAAAGATTGTAACCAGTTCATCCAGCAGAGTAGCGGATTTCGAGTATTGCTTCGCATTGAAGTATTTCTTCGCATACGAATATTTCAATTCGTAATCCGTGCTCTTCAGTATCTTATTATACTCTCCACAAGAGGATAATAGTACTGCCATCATCATCAGTAAAAATACAACCTTTTTCATTCACATACTTTTAGCGTGCAAAATTAGTGCTTTTAGGCGAATAAATGAAACCCAAAACGTTAATATTTACAACTTATATAAATCGCTGGCAGCGATCAATTCCAATTTATTCGCTTTCAAAACCTCCGCACACTTATTGGTATCGTCAGGACGAATGATCACGTTAGCGGCGTCGCCTTGAGAAAAGGCGTACATATATTCAATGAAGATCCCGGCCGAGGTGATGATATCCATCGCCTTTGCCAAAGCCCCCGGCTGGTTGGGGCAATGCAAGCATACCACATCGGCCACACTCACAGCGTATAACTTTTCACGAAGCACGGAGATCGCTTTCTCCGTATCGGATACAATCAGGCGAAGGATACCGAAATCGGAATTCTCGGCCACCGTGAAAGCGGACATATTGACCCCTGCCTCCCCTAATATCTTGGCGACTTCCGTAAAACGGCCTTTCTTGTTTTCCAGAAAGATTGATAATTGTTTTATTAACATAGTACTTAATCTTTTAGAGGTTATACTAACTTACGTTTATCGATCACGTGTTTTGCCTTGCCCATACTACGTTCGATACTACGCGGCTCCACGATCTTGATATCCGGTTGCAAACCGATCACGCTCTGCATGCGGGCAGCGATCTTCTTTTTCAAGGCGATCATCTTGTTCATCTCGTCCGAGTAGTATTCTTGGCGAACCTCCACCTGTATCTGGAAGGTATCGGTATTGTTCATACGATCCACCACGATCAAGTAATGCGCCTCGAACTCCGGCAGCTCCAAAATTACGGATTCTACCTGAGACGGGAAAACATTTACGCCACGAATAATCAACATATCGTCACTTCTACCTAAAATACGTCCCATACGAACCGCCGTACGTCCACAAGCGCACTTCTCGTAAGTCAGCGAAGTCAAGTCACGTGTACGGTAACGAAGCATCGGCATACCCTCTTTCGTAAGCGTGGTGAAGACCAACTCTCCTACTTGTCCCGGTTCCAGTGGTTGTAAGGTATTCGGGTCTACGATCTCCGGGAAGAAATGGTCTTCCCACAGGTGGGTACCGTTCTGGCACTCACACTCGCCACCGACGCCCGGCCCGCAGATCTCCGTCAAGCCATAAATATCGTAAGCCTTGATATTTAGTTTTGTCTCTAATTCCTTACGCATATTCTCCGTCCAAGGCTCGGCACCGAACGCTCCGACACGTAGCTGGAATTCCTCCAAGGGAATACCGGACTGGTGGATGGTTTCCGCCAGATACAAGGCGTAAGAAGGCGTACAAGCCAAACCCTTCGCCCCGAAGTCATGCATCAACTGGATTTGCTTCTGGGTATTACCGCTACTCATCGGGATCACCGTACCACCGATATTCTCCACTCCAGCATGGGCACCCAAGCCTCCGGTAAACATTCCGTAACCGTAGGATACTTGCACGGAATCGTTCTTTGTCAAGCCATAGGCGGTCAGGCAACGAGCCACCACCTCGGCCCAAATGCCCAAGTCCTTACGGGTATATCCCACTACGATAGGCTTACCCGTCGTACCGGAAGAGGCATGCAGACGGACGATCTCAGACATCGGCACGGCCATCAAGCCGAAAGGATAGTTATCACGCAAGTCTTGTTTTACCGTGAACGGTAATTTCGTTATATCATCTATTGTCTGTATATCGTCGGGAGTAATGCCCATCTCCTGCATTTTCTTGCGATAAAACGGGGAGTTATGGTAAGCATGTTCAACAACTCTTTTCAACCGTAGGCTCTGTAGCTTCCGCATTTCCTCACGATCCATACATTCAATAGTTTCGTTCCAAATCATGGTATTTGTCTGTTATCTTTTAAAGTTAGTAGTCTAAATCCGCCGCAAAGTAACAACTTTTTTTAAATCGGTGCCCTTTTGTTACGAAAAATTAGTCACGAGGCGATCATTTCAACTCCTTTACCTTGATATTGCGGAACGCTACCTCATCCCCATGATCCTGCAAAAGGATGTGTCCTTTCAGAGCCTCGCCGAAAGCACCACCCGCGCTATAAGACGGATCTGCGTATTTACTGCCCTTCACCAAATCGCGGAACTCCTTGCTGCCACGCTCGTACTCCAATACCTTCACACCATTCAGCCAATGCTCCACATGGTTGTTCGGGAATACCTTCACCACGGCCGTATTCCACTCTCCTACGCCATTGAAATGGATGTTCTCGCTTTTCTTCAGATCATACAAGCTTCCAAGGGTACGGCTACCGGGGAAAGTCGTGTAAAGCTTGGCATCCGGATGCTTAGCGTCGTCCAATAGCTGGAATTCCAAGCCGTAAGCGGAGCCTTTTTGCTTCTCTTGTTCGGTCACGAAGTATTTAATACCGCTGTTAGCCCCTTCGGTGATTTTAAAATCCACGCTGAACTCAAAGGCGGAATACTCACCCTCCGTAACGATATCGCCTCCGTTCGTAGACTCGCTACCATCGGATTTCTGCACGATTAATTCACCGTCTTTCACCATCCATCCGTGATCAGGGAAAGCGTCTTTATGCGCTCCACGCCAACCTTTCGTTGTCTTACCATCAAAAAGGAGCACCCAGCCCTCGGCTTTCTCTTGGTCGGTTAATTGATTGATCGCCGACGTGGCTACGGCCATTGTCTCTACCTTAGCTGTTTCTTCCAAGTTTTTTGTGTTTTTTCCACCGCAAGCGCAAAAGAGCATGGCGCTCATGGCGGTACAAGTTACTAGTGTCTTCATGTCTTATTTATTTTTAATGTATATAATCAAGCAATGTGTGCGTCCACAAAGATAATTGATTTCATAAAAAATAGACGTATCTTCGCGATATAAATATTAAATGATTATTTATATGAAACAACTAAAGACCGCCTTGTTCGATTTTGACGGCGTAGTAGTAGATACGGAACCCATTTACGATTTATTCTGGAACGATGCAGCTAAACGTTATGGCTTAGGTATTGATAATTTCGCTGATATTATAAAGGGTACGACCCTACCATATATTCTAGAGAAGTATTTTTCCGGATATACGGAGGAGTTCCGCCAAATGGTGACCAAAGAATCTACGGAGTATGAGAAGACGATGCCCTTGCCTCCCATGCCCGGTTCCATTGAGTTCATCCATATGCTGAAGGAGCACGGCGTACGGACAGGCTTGGTTACCAGCTCGGACAACGCAAAGGTGAAACGGGCTTTCGGGCTTCTGCATCTGGACAATCTATTCGATACCCTAGTGACCGCCGACCGCATCACGCGAGGTAAGCCCGATCCGATGTGTTATCTATTGGCAGCAAAAGACCTGGACGTATCTCCCGAGGATTGTATCGTATTCGAGGATTCTTTCAACGGCATACAGTCCGGCAACGACGCAGGGATGCGTGTCATCGGATTAAGTACAACCAATCCAGCGGAATCTTTAAAAGATAAAGTATATGAGGTAATCCCCAATTTCGAGAAAGTCACATTCGAAGATTACTTGGGATGGTAAGCAATCGAGAAAAAAGAAATGATTATTTCCTTCATTCCTTCATTCCTTCACCTCCCTTTTACACACACCCACACACATGTATGCGTACATTAGTAATACGCGTGTGTGTGGGTGTGTGTAGGAGCCGGTGAAGGAATGAAGGAATAAAGGAAACGCCCGTACCGGCAATGGGCTACACCAGTATCGGCGAGAGCCGGAAGCAGTACTGGTGTAGCCCCACGGCAGTACTGCCGTGGGGCTGTGACAATATTGGGATCAAAAACTATATCCTGCACGAACACCCAGCATGGCTTGATCGAAATTCTTGATGATATTATACTTCACCTCCAATCCTATCGAAAGATTGTCGGTAGCATACACCTCACCGCCTAAACCGATATTGGCTCCCAAACGAGTCTCGTTATGAGAAAGGCCATGGCCCGCATCCCAATTCCAAAAGGACAGACTAAGCCCCGCTAATGGATAAAAACCGAACATCTCACTTAACTTCACTACATAATGAGCATTCAAGTCGATCGCCCAAGTGCTGTGATTGTCATTCTTTACGAAATAAGTAAGAGACGGGCTCAAACGTACCGCATCCGTGATACAATAGCGGTAATCAACTCCTAACGTGGCATTCTTCAAATCAAATCCATAACCGATGTTAAATCCCACGGCAGATTGTCCTTGCTGCGTCTGCGCATAAGCTCCCAGACTAAAGACTGCTAACATCAGCATCATTACAAACTTTTTCATACGCTTTCTTTCGTTTAGTTCAACATTAGATTTTTATTGGTATTTATTTTACTTTCAGTCGATCGCCGGCACTCTTCACGATGCTGCGGTAATAGTCCTCGTCATATCCGGGAAAATCGGGAGAGGCAGGCTGGCCGTACGGATTGCGCTTGAACTGTCCGTTCACCTCTTTCTTCACGTTTCCATCGATGTATTTTACCAGCAAATACTCACCCAATTGCTTCCAGCGGGCGGTAGCGGAGTCTGAATTAGTCGTACTATACCACGTTAAAAACTTGACAGCCTCCGCCGGATCCTTGGCATACAACTCCTGAGCCGCCTTATCGATAGCCGGTACAGTCTCTTGATAAGCATTCTCCAACTCCTGCTGTACCTTACGGATATCCTGAATCATGAAGCTATATTTGTGGTAAGCCATATTAGCCACCCAGTTATGAATCCAGAAAGCGGAAGTCCAAGAAAAGTTCAGTAAATCACCGTTTCCTACCCGATAACACTCTGGAACATCCGTTACCGAACCATATACCGGAGTAAAGACCGCCATATCAGCGTCGTCCACGGCAAACCACAAGATACCACCGATAGCGTCCGGCAACCAGTTACGCATTTGTGGAACAATCACGAAGCCCGTTTGTTGCGTCGCTATGGCACGTTCGTTCGTATATTCCTGCCCATCTACCTCGAATGTCATCGGCCGCCAACGGTAAGGAACCTTGTACGAACCGGCACCGGCATCTTTCGTCATATCCAAATCCGTTCCCTCGTAATGGTCGCGCATGCCATTCTGCACATCTTGAACGGAAAGCTTACGATTCGGCTTCACATACAGAGGCATCGGTTCCTTGGATGGATCACCTTTGATGAAATCCGTATACTGATCCATCGTGGTATCATATTTGCGGAAGAAAGACCATACACGAGCCTCGCATCCGCGCAAAGCGCTGAAATCATACGGGCAATAAGCCTTGGCGAAACTGAAGTCAGCGTCCTTTCCCTTGAAATATCCTTTCCCACGAGCGAAGGAAACCACATCCGGCGAATACATGCAATTCTCTTTGTCGTCGAAGGGGATCTGCTGGATACGGGACTGGTTGGCATGCGCCGAGATACAATCGTCCGGGATGCGGATCGCTACCCAAACGGCACCTTTGTTGCCCGGTCCCTTACCGATCATCTCCATCACCCAAGCCTCGTTCTTATCGGCGATAGAGAACGTCTCGCCACTGCTGTAATAGCCATATTCCTTTACTAAGTCCGTCATGACCTTGATTGCCTCACGGGCCGACTTGGAACGTTGCAAAGCGATGTAGATCAAGCTACCGTAATCCATGATACCCGTCGTATCCACCAATTCATGGCGTCCGCCGAATGTACTCTCCGTGATAGCCACCTGATACTCGTTCATGTTACCCACTACGGAATAGGTCTTCTCCACTTGGGCGATCTTGCCCAGTGGTTTCCCCGTATCCCATTCCTTCACTTCCAGCATAGCGCCCTTCGGCCATGTAGCGGCGGGCCAATGATACATCTCCCCATACAAGGAATGCGAATCTGCCGCATAACTAATCATTACCGAACCGTCTGTCGAAGCCTTCTTGCCTACCAACAAACCGGTACAGGCGATAGCCTCCACCCCGGATAACAGGGCGGCGCAAGCAGTTAATAAAATCCAACTCTTCTTCATATAAATAAAGTTTTAAGCAAATAAAAGCATATATACACCGGCGCCGCAGCAATAGCCGATCAACGCCAAGATAGAGAACCGTTTCGTATAATACATGAAATCGATCTTCTCTAATCCCATTACCGTAACGCCCGTAGCAGAACCAATGATCAAGATGCTACCCCCCGTCACGGCACAATAAGCCAAGAAGGTCCAGAAACCACCGTCCGATACGAAGAACTGGGCGTAAGGCGATAAGTCGGCCACCTGCTCCACGATCGGGTACATACCCATCGTAGCGGCTACCAAGGCTACGTTGTCCACGCAGGAGGATAAGGCGCCGATCACGAAGCTGATCAGATACGGCTCATGTACATGCTTATCCAAGAAAGCGGACATGATCCCTAACTGCCCGGAAGTCTCCAATGCTCCCACAGCCATCAAGATCAACAAGAAAAAGAAGATCGTAGCCAAATCGATATTCGGCAACAGCTGGGAGATACGGAGTTTCTGAGACTCATGCATATGTAGCTTACTATACATCAAATCCGTATAGAACCAGAGGATTACCAATCCCAGCAAGACGCCCAAGAACGGCGGCAAGTTCGTCACCATCTGGAAGACAGGCACCAACGCCAAGGAAAGCACGCCGATCACGAAGATCATCCGGCGTGAACGATTCGGTATCTCCGGTATGTACTCGTCGCCTTGCTCCTCCTCGCTCAGCACACGCAAGGCAGATCCTTTCTTGAACAACCAAAAATGGGCAATCGTCAACGGTACCAACATATTAACCAAAGCGGGGATAAATACATGAGAGATCTGGTGCATCGCCGAGATATTCTTTCCGACCCAAAGCAAGATGGTCGTCACATCACCAATCGGCGACCATGAGCCACCGGCATTCGCCGCTATAATCACCATACAGGCATACTTCAAACGATCCGTACGATCCGGAACCAGCTTACGCAACACCGCCATGATCACGATAGCGGCCGCCAAATTATCCAATAAGGCAGAGAAGAAAAAAGTAGCGAAACTTATATACCACAATAGTTTACGTTTATTCGGCGTACGGATATACCCGGTAACGGCCCTGAAACCACCATGCTTATCCACGATATCCACGATCAACATGGAACACATCACGAAGAAAAGTGTCTCGGAGACGTTTCCTAAATGATAAACAATCGCACGATTAGATATAAAATTAATAAATTGCTCATGCGGGGGCAAGCTAGCCATCTCCGGATTCTGGGTCAAGAACTCCTGAAAAATCGTACTGGAGCGTTCGACGAAGATATTGTAAGCGTCGAACATCAATATCATCCACATAGAGATAGCCATGAACAACGCTATGGCCGCTTTATTGATTTTAATCTTATCCTCCAAGGCAATAGCAAGGATTCCTAAGACAAAAATGACAGGCATTAAAATGAACATATGATCAGGATTTTAATTGTTTATATAGAAGTTGTATCTCCTCCGGCCAAAACACCTCGTCCGGGGTCTCTAGGATTAAGGGCATATTGTCGAAACGAGGATCCGTCATGATCATGCGGAAAGTATCAAGGCCCATCAAGCCTTTACCGATACTCTCGTGCCGGTCCACACGTGATCCTAGATCCTTTTTGGAATCGTTCAAGTGCATACCCCTTAAATAAGAAAAGCCGACCACCTCGTCAAAATGACGGAATGTCTCAGTAAACCCCTCCGGTGTCTTTATATCATAACCGGCGGCAAGCGTATGTGCTGTATCGAGGCATACTCCCACCCGGCTCTTATCCTCTACCTCATTTATAATATAGGCGATCTGCTCGAAGGTATATCCCAAGTTCGAGCCTTGCCCCGCCGTATTCTCTATCACGGCACATACGCCACTCGTCTGAGCCAACGTGATATTGATCGACTCGGCGATGCGGGATAGGCAAGCATTCACCTCCATCTTCCCCAAATGACTTCCGGGATGGAAATTCAGCATTTTCAGTCCCAGTTGCTCGCAACGTGTCATCTCATCCAAAAAAGCGTCACGGGATTTCCGCAATCCTTCGGCGTCCGGGTTCCCCAGATTGATCAAATAGCTATCGTGCGGCAAGATACATCCCGGATCGTAACCGTACTCCTCACACCGCTCCTTAAATAAACGGATACTGTCCGCCTTCAACGGCTGCGACTTCCATTGCCTCTGATTCCGGGTGAAAAGGGCAAAAGCCTTCGCACCGATCTCATGGGCATTAACGGGGGCATTCTCAACCCCACCGACCGCACTCACGTGAGCCCCAACATACTTCATAATAACCTAATTTTTCTTTTTATTTATACAAAAACAATTTTTATATGTTTTTTGTTGTTCAAAGTTAACAAAAAAGCCGGCTCTTGAAAGAAACCGGCTCTATAAATATCACAAAAATACTCAACACAACTTATCCCTCTATTTCCGGCTGAAGAAAATCCACGAAGCAAAGGGCGGCCAACGCCGTTCCATAGCGTTTTTCAATCGTGATTCCCTCGGTGATAAAGTTAAGCTCTCCAAGATAGTACTTCCCATATGTCTTCTGGTGAAGATCGTTGATAACACGGATCAGACGAGACTCAAGTTCCTCGATGCGATAACGTCCGCTGACCTCACACACAAGACCACCAACCTTCTCGTCGAAGTTCTCATCCTTATACATCCATGCGTAAACCACACCAGCAGACACGAACTCATCCTGATATCCATGGGATACAGCCATGATCGTTTTCATTTCCGAACCAAATGGAGGAAGGTCTAGTTCATCCATGGTTGCCAGATGTGCCGTAGCGGGTATCACTGACGAATATGTCATGATATTGAAATCAGAGATACCGGCGTCATAAAGAGCCATGTGGTAAGAACCAGCGTGCTTCTCCAAGTCTGATTCACCACTTCCTTTTGTAATAAAAAAGGTGTTTGGAATTAAATTCCCAACTTTCTTTACCATCTACAAATATGTTTTACTAATTAATAAAAACTTAAGAGCGCACAAAAATAGAAACTTTCGCGATATATAGCGCATAGTTTTCCCTATAAAACTTTAGCCGCAAACATATTTTCACTAAAAATTATCACCGAACCCAAAACTTTCATCCCCTCGGCTCTGTTTATATAGTAAATCAACATAAAAAACTAGAAGACAATGCTTACACTATGTTTGAGTTTATTATTAATGATCACAAATAGTCAAATAACAGATAAAAAAGAAGAAGTTATGAAATTCGAGTTAATCCAGCTACCGTACGCAAACGACGGTTTAGAACCAGTTATCAGCAAACAAACAATTGATTTCCATTACGGAAAACATTTATTGAACTATGTAAATACCCTTAATAAACTGATTGAGGGCACGAAATTCGAGAACGCTCCGTTGGAGCAAATCGTTCGTGAGTCTGACGGAGCCATTTTCAATAATGCCGGTCAAGTATTGAATCACAATCTATATTTCACCCAATTCTCCCCGAACGGAGGTGGCGAGCCTACGGGTAAGCTAGCCGAGGCTATCAAATCTACGTGGGGATCGTTCGAGAACTTCCAGAAAGAGTTCGTGGCTGCCGGTACAGGCTTGTTCGGCTCAGGATGGGTATGGTTGGCTAAAGATAAAGACGGTAAACTTTCAATTACCAAAGAACCCAACGGTAGTAACCCGGTCGTTAAGGGATTGACTCCGATCATGGGATTCGATGTATGGGAGCATTCTTACTATCTGGATTACCAGAACCGCCGTGCGGATCATTTGAACGCATTATGGGGAATTATCGATTGGGAAACCGTTAGTAAGAGATATTGATTTAATTTGATGTAAGTTACGTGTAGAGAAGAGCCGCCCGGGAGTTTTCCCAGACGGCTTTTTTCGTTCCCTTTTGAAAAAAAATGCCTCCAGCTATTGCATCGTAAGATATTATTACTACCTTTGCACCCGCAAACGAATAACAGATGCCTCTTTAGCTCAGTTGGCCAGAGCACGTGATTTGTAATCTCGGGGTCGT
>ERZ778495.590-NODE-590-length-32659-cov-6.812201_pt1 | contig 32659 bp, 19 predicted proteins | sample MGYA00433100_ERZ778495 | MGnify/ENA primary metagenome ERZ778495 (study PRJEB29527, sample SAMN07138962) | mouse gut metagenome | material: feces | host: mouse | place: China:Nanjing | collected 2016-01-25 ...
GGAAGTAACGTGTCATGCGGGCGTCAGGCTGCCGTAATGGCAATTTGCGCCCGGATCAGGCCGCAGAGGTTAAACTCTGCGGCCTTTTTCGTGCTTACTGCGGGTAAGGCACCCAGTCGCCGCCGTTCAGGCGAACGTACGGTTTATCCTGGTATTGAATAACTACTGCATTTGAGTTCTCGGAGACCGGTGCTGTTTGTGGCAACCCACTGGTGAGTTTTTTCCAGTCAACATTGTCTTCGGTGAAAATCTTGCCATCAAGAACGCGAACCACCAGATCGGAGATAGCCAGGAAGCTGCTCGGTTGGTCAATGACAATCGGTGCCCCCTGATGTGGTGCCTTCATGCCGAAGAATTTCACCCCAACGGGGACGTCTGTGATAGACGGGCTAGGGATATCACGTAGGCCAGATACCTGCATTCTGTCGCCCTTCAGCGCGCCGCCGTGTTCCGGCACCACGACCACCATCACTTTACGACCCGATTTCTCCAGTTCAGTAAAGAAGGCGTCCAGTTCATCAAAGAATTTCTGCGCCCGCGCTTTGTAATCCGCTGTTTTGCTGACCCCCGGATAATGGTTGCCGTCATGCAGTGGAAGCGTGTTGTAGAACGTGGCACTACGGCTATTTTTATCTTTTTCGGTAACGTCCAGCCAGCGGTTAAGCACGGCGGTATCGTCATAAACCGGCGAACCATCAAAGCCCAGCAAAATAACCGGCAGATTTGTTTGATCCATCAATTCAGTCTGCATGCCGCCATTTTCGCGAACTTCTTTCAAAAAACCGCCGAACTGGCCGTTATGCCCCATCATCAGGTGCTGGGTAAAGCCCAGTTTCGAAAGGTTATCAAACAGATAGCAGTCGTTATTTGCCGGTTGATACAGATTAGTGTGCGAAGTCTGCCCGCAGCTGGCGCGCAGTAAACGGATCGCCGCCGGGCCACTGTAGGAGGTGGCGGAGTTAAAGTTCTTGAACTCAATATCGAAATGCGACCACAGTGGATGCGACATCAACCCGGCGGCTTCTATATCCGACCAGGAAAGCGAACAGATGTTAATCACCAGTAGTTCAAATGGCTGAGCATCAGCGGGCAGCGAAGACGGGAAGGTCGATTTACGTTTTGCCTCCGCGTTATAGAAATTATTCAGCCAGGCGTTAAGGTTCGCCGTTGTTGGCGGTGCAGTTTGTGCGGGCATATCACCCACTACCGGTGCGCCACCCGTCGCCGCAACGGTTGCCGCTGCGTTACCACCCGTCGTTGTTACAGTGGTCGTCGGTTGTCCGGCTGGCCACAAGGAGAAACTTGGTCCCGCCAGGGTAAGTACGTTCAGCCATAGCAGTATGGCAACCACAAAAACGGTAATGCGAATCCATTGTGACAGGAATAACCAGGCCACTAATAAAACAAAAATGGCCCCAATCATCTGCCAGTTAATAAAGCGTGTGACAAGGTCGATTAAATAATCGGTACTGAACCCCGCCACCTGCGAACCCTGGCTCATTATGCTTTCCGGGCCAGGCAACCAGGTGTCATGCCAGAACAAAGCAAAGCCGATCGGCAGGGCAATCCAGTGGCGCAAGCGATGCAGGCTGTAGCGCGGAATGGGCATCAGCAGAAACGCGGCAAACACCAAATTGAGGAGCGGATGGAAGTTAAGATATCCCGCCCACAACAGGCCGAACTTAACCAGAAAATAGAAGTTCCAGCCGGAAAGGCCGCGCCAGTACTGCCAGAGGGAAGAAGGCATGGCGGTATTTTGCATAAATTGAGTCATTTTTTGGTTGCCCTGGCTTTTTCCGTGCGGCGTAACGTCCCAGCCGGTTTAACATAACGAGGTTTAGCAAAGAACAAACGTAAGGTGTCGCGAATGCGTCGCAAAGAGTGCCGCGCCAGATAGCCCAGCGGGAAAAATATCAGTGCGCAAACGACAATAATTTCAATGATATCGCTGATGGTCATCATGATGAGCGCTCCACAGCATCATCTAACAGTCGCATGGGTTCTGGTATTCGTCGCCAGTGGCGACCATCGTGCTCGGCATTGATGACCGGTTTAGAACTTTGCGTTAAAGGCAGCGGCATGCCCCATTGTTCTGGGGCAAGCAAGCGCATCTGCACCAGCTCGGCACTGATTTGATCATCTTCAAACCAGACCATACGGTTTGAGAAAATGTCGCCAGTAGGCAATGGGAAAATATGATTCAACGCGGTATCCAGATCGTTAATCCGACAGAATGAGAGAAACAGCACCAGCCGATTACCGCCAATGGTCATGATATCGCCGGTACGGTTAGGGCGACACAGCGTCAGGGCTTGTTCAACGCGGATACCCGGTACCGGACGTAGGGCAACCAGAACGCCTTTACCGTGGGCAGGCAAGAGAGGGTTATTCATCATGTTGTTGACGGCATTACAGAACACATCCCACTTCTGGAAACCACGCAGTTTGAGCGGCTGGGTCATTGACAGCAAGGTAGTGATATCTTCCGGTACATAGCGACTAAACTTCTGCCCTTGCACGCTTTCGATCATCGTCAGACAACGGGAGAGTGGCGCATTCCACGGAATAACCATATTTGCACCGCAGGCCAATAACAAACGTTCATCGGTGGCGCGCAGGCTAGCGGTATTTTCCCGCACGAGGATTTTCATCGCACTACCGCGCTGGCGACGCAGGGTATGAATGCTGCGGGCCAGTGGCTCGATTTGCGCATTTTGCTGTAAAGAAAAGACCACCGTCGCCGCCTGAGCGGTACGGGCTTCATTGAACAGGACTTCGTTATTGTTGAACAGTTGCCAGTGTTCCGATAGCGGCGGCGCACCTTCCAGTACAGCAACATTACTCAGAATGCGTTTTTCGTCGCTGCGTGGTTGGATCTCCGCCTCTTCGCTTTGAACTAATGTCCAGATACCATTTTGTTGCTGAACGCTAAGCTGCTGACGGGCGCTGACCCCTTTTTCGTTGCACCAGAAGGCAATATCCAGCAAATGTTGGTCACCCTGAAAACGCAAACTGGCAAGACCAAAAAGTGAACGGTATTCCTCAAGCAACAATGAAAATTGTTTATCGTTATTATTTCCGGGATTAATTACCAAAAGCGAACAATGGTTTAACCTGCTCCATTTATTCATTTTATCCAACCATGAGCGAAGCCGCTCGGCAGGAATGTTTTGCCATGCGTTATTTGCGCAAACAAGAATAAAAAGGTAATTATGGGGATCAATAGAACACTGCAAATCACGGGTCAAATAGTATAGACCTTTTTCATGATTTAGCATTGAAAATAATTTTATTTTTTCCGGCCCTTGAGAATCATCTAATTGAAAGATTTTTGCCGGATCGCTGTCCATGCTAATGACCGCGACGTGTGCGGTTTCAGCCTGGGATGCAATTGTTTGATTCGCCAGACTGATAGCATCTTCATGGCGATCGACGTTAAACCACCAGACGCCGCCTGCTGGCATATGTCGCAGCTCATCCCATAATGATGAGATACCGATAGAGAATACAGGGTCCACAATGTCCCTCATGTCACCATTTTGTCTGATTATCAGTTTACTAGCGAAAGCTAAGAAATAAACCTACCATTGAAATTAAAACTTATCAGATTTAGCATGTGAATCAATTTAGAAGGTCACAAGACGTGTGATTTTAGTCTTTTCGTTTTTAACTTTTTCTGTTGCGTAACGGAAAGTCAAAAAGTGAGCAAATTCCCGTCTCGCCGTAAACAATAAACCGGCGAAATGCTCACGGTTAGAATTGTCTCATGAACGGTACGGTTATTTCATAGGGATCAAGCAAAATGAATAACAATGAACCAGATACTCTGCCTGATCCCGCGATAGGCTATATCTTCCAGAATGATATTGTGGCGTTAAAGCAGGCATTTTCACTGCCTGATATTGATTATGCCGATATTTCCCAACGCGAACAGTTGGCCGCGGCATTAAAACGCTGGCCGTTGCTGGCAGAGTTTGCGCAACAAAAGTAGGGGATTGGTGAATGGCCGTACTGGGATTGCAGGGGGTGCGGGGAGGCGTGGGGACAACAACCATCACCGCCGCATTAGCCTGGTCATTACAAATGTTGGGAGAAAATGTCCTGGTGGTCGATGCCTGCCCGGACAACTTGTTGCGCCTGTCATTTAATGTTGATTTTACCCACCGTCAGGGCTGGGCCAGAGCGATGCTGGATGGCCAGGACTGGCGTGACGCTGGGTTGCGCTACACCTCGCAGCTCGATTTGCTGCCTTTTGGTCAGTTATCCATTGAAGAACAAGAAAATCCACAGCACTGGCAAACCCGGCTGAGCGATATTTGCTCCGGCTTACAGCAACTAAAAGCCAGCGGGCGTTACCAGTGGATTTTAATCGACTTACCGCGTGATGCCTCGCAGATAACCCACCAGCTGCTGAGTTTGTGCGATCACTCGCTGGCAATCGTCAATGTGGATGCCAACTGCCATATCCGCCTGCATCAGCAAGCGCTGCCGGATGGCGCACATATTTTGATTAATAACTTCCGTATTGGCAGTCAGGTTCAGGACGATATTTACCAGCTTTGGTTGCAAAGCCAGCGCCGATTGCTGCCGATGCTCATTCATCGTGATGAAGCGATGGCTGAATGCCTGGCGGCTAAGCAACCAGTCGGTGAATACCGCAGTGATGCGCTGGCGGCAGAAGAGATACTGACGCTGGCGAACTGGTGCCTGTTGAACTATTCCGGGCTGAAAACGCCAGTCGGGAGTGCATCATGAGTATCCTGACCCGGTGGTTGCTTATCCCGCCGGTCAACGCGCGGCTTATCGGGCGTTATCGCGATTATCGTCGCCACGGTGCGTCGGCTTTCAGCGCGACGCTCGGCTGTTTCTGGATGATCCTGGCCTGGATTTTTATTCCGCTGGAGCACCCGCGCTGGCAGCGTATTCGCGCAGAACATAAAAACCTGTATCCGCATATCAACGCCTCGCGTCCGCGTCCGCTGGACCCGGTCCGTTATCTCATTCAAACATGCTGGTTATTGATCGGTGCATCGCGCAAAGAAACGCCGAAACCGCGCAGGCGGGCATTTTCAGGTCTGCAAAATATTCGTGGACGTTACCATCAATGGATGAACGAGCTGCCTGAGCGCGTTAGCCATAAAACACAGCATCTGGATGAGAAAAAAGAGCTCGGTCATTTGAGTGCCGGGGCGCGGCGGTTGATCCTCGGTATCATCGTCACCTTCTCGCTGATTCTGGCGTTAATCTGCGTTACTCAGCCGTTTAACCCGCTGGCGCAGTTTATCTTCCTGATGCTGCTGTGGGGGGTAGCGCTGATCGTACGGCGGATGCCGGGGCGCTTCTCGGCGCTAATGTTGATTGTGCTGTCGCTGACCGTTTCTTGCCGTTATATCTGGTGGCGTTACACCTCTACGCTGAACTGGGACGATCCGGTCAGCCTGGTGTGCGGGCTTATTCTGCTCTTCGCTGAAACGTACGCGTGGATTGTGCTGGTGCTCGGCTACTTCCAGGTAGTATGGCCGCTGAATCGTCAGCCGGTGCCATTGCCGAAGGATATGTCGCTGTGGCCGTCGGTGGATATCTTTGTCCCGACTTACAACGAAGATCTCAATGTGGTGAAAAATACCATTTACGCCTCGCTGGGTATCGACTGGCCGAAAGACAAACTGAACATCTGGATCCTCGATGACGGCGGCAGGGAAGAGTTTCGCCAGTTTGCGCAAAACGTGGGGGTGAAATATATCGCCCGCACCACTCATGAACATGCGAAAGCGGGCAACATCAACAATGCGCTGAAATATGCCAAAGGCGAGTTCGTGTCGATTTTCGACTGCGACCACGTACCAACGCGATCGTTCCTGCAAATGACCATGGGCTGGTTCCTGAAAGAGAAACAGCTGGCGATGATGCAGACTCCACACCACTTCTTCTCGCCGGACCCGTTTGAACGCAACCTGGGGCGTTTCCGTAAAACACCGAACGAAGGCACGCTGTTCTATGGTCTGGTGCAGGATGGCAACGATATGTGGGACGCCACTTTCTTCTGCGGTTCCTGTGCAGTAATTCGTCGCAAACCATTGGATGAAATTGGCGGTATTGCTGTCGAAACGGTAACCGAAGATGCGCACACGTCTCTGCGCCTGCACCGTCGTGGCTACACCTCTGCATATATGCGTATTCCGCAGGCGGCGGGGCTGGCGACCGAAAGTCTGTCGGCGCATATCGGTCAGCGTATTCGCTGGGCACGCGGGATGGTGCAAATCTTCCGTCTCGATAACCCGCTTACCGGTAAAGGGCTGAAATTCGCCCAGCGGCTGTGCTACGTCAACGCCATGTTCCACTTCTTGTCGGGCATTCCACGACTGATCTTCCTGACTGCGCCGCTGGCGTTCCTGCTGCTTCATGCCTACATCATCTATGCGCCAGCGTTGATGATCGCCCTGTTCGTGCTGCCGCATATGATCCATGCCAGCCTGACCAACTCGAAGATCCAGGGCAAATATCGCCACTCTTTCTGGAGTGAAATCTACGAAACGGTGCTGGCGTGGTATATCGCACCACCGACGCTGGTGGCGCTGATTAACCCGCACAAAGGCAAATTTAACGTCACCGCCAAAGGTGGGCTGGTGGAAGAAGAGTACGTCGACTGGGTGATCTCGCGGCCCTACATCTTCCTTGTTCTACTCAACCTGGTGGGCGTTGCGGTAGGCATCTGGCGCTACTTCTATGGCCCGCCAACCGAGATGCTCACCGTGGTCGTCAGTATGGTGTGGGTGTTCTACAACCTGATTGTTCTTGGCGGCGCAGTTGCGGTATCGGTAGAAAGCAAACAGGTACGCCGATCGCACCGCGTGGAGATGACGATGCCCGCGGCAATTGCCCGCGAAGATGGTCACCTCTTCTCGTGTACCGTTCAGGATTTCTCCGACGGTGGTTTGGGGATCAAGATCAACGGTCAGGCGCAGATTCTGGAAGGGCAGAAAGTGAATCTGTTGCTTAAACGCGGTCAGCAGGAATACGTCTTCCCGACCCAGGTGGCGCGCGTGATGAGTAATGAAGTTGGGCTGAAATTAATGCCGCTCACCACCCAGCAACATATCGATTTTGTGCAGTGTACGTTTGCCCGTGCGGATACATGGGCGCTCTGGCAGGACAGCTACCCGGAAGATAAGCCGCTGGAAAGTCTGCTGGATATTCTGAAGCTCGGCTTCCGTGGCTACCGCCATCTGGCGGAGTTTGCGCCTTCTTCGGTGAAGGGCATATTCCGTGTGCTGACTTCTCTGGTTTCCTGGGTTGTATCGTTTATTCCGCGCCGCCCGGAGCGGAGCGAAACGGCACAACCATCGGATCAGGCTTTGGCTCAACAATGATGATAACGCGATGAAAAGAAAACTATTCTGGATTTGTGCAGTGGCTATGGGGATGAGTGCGTTCCCCTCTTTCATGACGCAGGCGACGCCAGCAACGCAACCACTGATCAATGCTGAGCCAGCTGTAGCCGCCCAGACGGAACAAAATCCGCAGGTGGGGCAAGTGATGCCGGGCGTGCAGGGTGCTGATGCGCCAGTCGTGGCGCAGAACGGTCCTTCGCGTGATGTGAAGCTGACCTTTGCGCAAATTGCACCGCCGCCGGGCAGCATGGTGCTACGTGGCATTAACCCGAACGGCAGCATTGAGTTTGGTATGCGCAGCGATGAAGTGGTGACGAAGGCGATGCTCAACCTCGAATACACGCCATCGCCATCGTTACTGCCTGTCCAGTCGCAGTTAAAGGTTTATCTCAATGATGAACTGATGGGCGTGCTGCCAGTGACCAAAGAACAGTTGGGTAAAAAAACGCTGGCGCAAATGCCCATTAATCCACTGTTTATTACCGACTTCAACCGTGTGCGGCTGGAGTTTGTCGGCCATTATCAGGACGTATGCGAAAACCCGGCCAGCACCACGCTTTGGCTGGATGTTGGGCGGAGCAGTGGACTGGATCTGACCTATCAGACCCTGAATGTGAAGAATGACCTGTCACACTTCCCGGTGCCATTCTTTGACCCGCGCGATAACCGTACTAACACCTTGCCGATGGTCTTTGCGGGTGCGCCGGATGTTGGGCTGCAACAAGCCTCTGCCATTGTCGCCTCGTGGTTTGGTTCGCGTTCTGGCTGGCGTGGGCAGAACTTCCCGGTGCTCTATAACCAACTGCCGGATCGTAATGCCATTGTCTTTGCAACCAACGACAAACGGCCGGACTTCCTGCGCGATCATCCGGCGGTAAAAGCCCCTGTGATTGAGATGATTAACCATCCGCAGAATCCTTACGTCAAACTGCTGGTGGTGTTTGGTCGTGACGACAAAGACCTGTTGCAGGCAGCGAAAGGTATCGCTCAGGGTAACATTCTGTTCCGTGGTGAAAGCGTGGTAGTGAATGAAGTGAAACCGCTGCTACCGCGTAAGCCGTACGATGCGCCGAACTGGGTACGTACCGATCGTCCGGTCACATTTGGCGAACTGAAAACCTATGAAGAACAGTTACAATCCAGCGGTCTTGAGCCAGCAGCGATTAACGTTTCGCTAAACCTGCCGCCGGATCTCTACCTGATGCGCAGTACCGGCATTGATATGGATATTAATTACCGCTACACCATGCCGCCGGTGAAAGACAGTTCGCGGATGGATATCAGCCTGAATAACCAGTTCCTGCAATCCTTCAATCTGAGCAGCAAACAGGAGGCGAACCGCCTGCTGCTGCGGATTCCGGTATTACAAGGTTTGCTGGATGGCAAAACAGATGTCTCTATTCCGGCGCTGAAACTGGGCGCGACCAACCAGCTGCGCTTCGACTTTGAGTATATGAACCCGATGCCGGGCGGTTCGGTGGATAACTGTATTACCTTCCAGCCGGTGCAGAATCATGTGGTGATTGGTGACGACTCCACCATCGACTTCTCGAAGTATTACCACTTCATCCCGATGCCGGATCTACGCGCCTTTGCTAACGCGGGCTTCCCATTCAGCCGGATGGCGGATCTGTCGCAAACCATCACCGTGATGCCGAAAGCGCCTAACGAAGCACAGATGGAAACGTTGCTGAATACTGTTGGTTTTATCGGCGCACAGACGGGCTTCCCGGCGATTAATCTGACGGTGACCGATGATGGCAGCACCATTCAGGGCAAAGATGCCGACATCATGATCATCGGTGGTATCCCGGACAAACTGAAAGACGATAAGCAGATCGACCTATTGGTGCAGGCGACCGAAAGCTGGGTGAAAACACCGATGCGCCAGACCCCGTTCCCCGGCATTGTGCCGGACGAGAGCGATCGCGCGGCAGAAACCCGGTCAACGCTGACCTCTTCCGGTGCGATGGCGGCGGTGATTGGCTTCCAGTCGCCGTATAACGACCAGCGCAGCGTGATTGCGCTGTTGGCAGATAGCCCACGCGGTTATGAAATGCTTAACGATGCGGTGAACGATAGCGGCAAACGCGCCACCATGTTCGGTTCGGTCGCGGTGATCCGCGAGTCCGGTATCAACAGCCTACGTGTTGGCGACGTTTATTACGTAGGTCATCTGCCGTGGTTCGAGCGCGTGTGGTATGCGCTGGCAAACCATCCGATTCTGCTGGCGGTGCTGGCGGCTATCAGTGTGATATTGCTGGCATGGGTACTGTGGCGTCTGCTGCGAATTATTAGTCGTCGTCGTCTTAACCCGGATAACGAGTAATTGAAGATGAATGTGTTGCGTAGTGGAATCGTGACGATGCTGCTGCTGGCTGCCTTTAGTGTTCAGGCAGCCTGTACCTGGCCTGCCTGGGAGCAGTTTAAAAAGGATTACATCAGTCAGGAAGGGCGCGTCATCGACCCCAGCGACGCGCGCAAAATCACCACCTCCGAAGGGCAAAGTTACGGCATGTTCTTTGCCCTGGCGGCTAACGACCGTGCAGCTTTCGATAATATTCTCGACTGGACGCAGAACAATCTCGCTCAGGGTTCTTTAAAAGAACGTTTGCCCGCCTGGCTGTGGGGCAAGAAAGAGAACAGTAAGTGGGAAGTGCTGGACAGCAATTCGGCCTCCGATGGTGATGTCTGGATGGCCTGGTCGTTGCTGGAGGCGGGGCGTTTGTGGAAAGAGCAGCGTTATACCGACATCGGCAGCGCGTTGCTAAAACGTATCGCGCGGGAGGAAGTGGTGACGGTGCCTGGGCTGGGTTCCATGTTGTTACCGGGCAAAGTGGGTTTTGCTGAGGATAACAGCTGGCGTTTTAACCCCAGCTACCTGCCGCCGACGCTGGCGCAGTATTTCACCCGCTTTGGCGCGCCGTGGACCACGCTGCGCGAAACCAATCAACGTTTATTGCTGGAAACCGCCCCGAAAGGTTTTTCGCCAGACTGGGTGCGCTATGAGAAAGACAAAGGCTGGCAGCTAAAAGCCGAAAAAACATTGATCAGCAGCTACGACGCTATCCGCGTTTACATGTGGGTAGGCATGATGCCTGACAGCGATCCGCAAAAAGCGCGGATGCTCAACCGGTTTAAACCGATGGCGACATTCACTGAGAAAAACGGTTATCCGCCGGAAAAAGTGGATGTGGCTACGGGGAAAGCGCAGGGTAAAGGACCGGTCGGTTTTTCTGCCGCCATGCTGCCCTTTTTACAAAACCGCGATGCGCAGGCCGTTCAGCGCCAGCGCGTGGCCGATAACTTTCCCGGCAGCGATGCCTATTACAACTATGTGCTGACCCTGTTTGGACAAGGCTGGGATCAACACCGTTTCCGCTTCTCGACAAAAGGTGAGTTATTACCTGACTGGGGCCAGGAATGCGCAAATTCACACTAAACATATTCACGCTTTCCCTCGGTCTGGCCGTCATGCCGATGGTCGAGGCAGCACCAACCGCTCAGCAACAGTTGCTGGAGCAAGTTCGGTTAGGCGAAGCGACCCATCGTGAAGATCTGGTGCAACAGTCGTTATATCGGCTGGAACTTATTGATCCGAATAACCCGGACGTCGTTGCCGCCCGTTTCCGTTCTTTGTTACGTCAGGGCGATATTGATGGCGCGCAAAAACAGCTCGATCGGCTGTCGCAGTTAGCGCCGAGTTCAAATGCGTATAAATCGTCGCGGACTACGATGCTACTTTCCACGCCGGATGGTCGTCAGGCACTGCAACAGGCACGATTGCAGGCGACGACCGGTCATGCAGAAGAAGCTGTGGCGAGTTACAACAAACTGTTCAACGGTGCGCCGCCGGAAGGTGACATTGCTGTCGAGTACTGGAGTACGGTGGCGAAAATTCCGGCTCGCCGTGGCGAAGCGATTAATCAGTTAAAACGCATCAATGCGGATGCACCGGGCAATACGGGCCTGCAAAACAATCTGGCGCTATTGCTGTTTAGTAGCGATCGCCGTGACGAAGGTTTTGCCGTCCTGGAACAGATGGCAAAATCGAACGCCGGGCGCGAAGGGGCCTCTAAAATCTGGTACGGGCAGATTAAAGACATGCCCGTCAGTGATGCCAGTGTGTCGGCGCTGAAAAAATATCTCTCGATCTTTAGTGATGGCGATAGCGTGGCGGCTGCGCAATCGCAACTGGCAGAACAGCAAAAACAGCTGGCCGATCCTGCTTTCCGCGCTCGTGCGCAAGGTTTAGCGGCGGTGGACTCTGGTATGGCGGGTAAAGCCATTCCCGAACTACAACAGGCGGTGCGGGCGAACCCGAAAGACAGTGAAGCTCTGGGGGCGCTGGGCCAGGCGTATTCTCAGAAAGGCGATCGCGCCAATGCAGTGGCGAATCTGGAAAAAGCCCTCGCACTGGACCCGCACAGCAGCAACAACGACAAATGGAACAGTCTGCTGAAAGTAAACCGCTACTGGCTGGCGATCCAGCAGGGCGATGCTGCGCTGAAAGCCAATAATCCTGACCGGGCAGAACGCCTGTTCCAGCAGGCGCGTAATGTCGATAACACCGACAGTTATGCAGTGCTGGGGCTGGGCGATGTGGCGATGGCGCGAAAAGATTATCCCGCCGCCGAACGTTATTATCAGCAGACCTTGCGTATGGACAGCGGCAACACTAACGCCGTGCGCGGGCTGGCAAATATTTACCGCCAGCAATCGCCAGAAAAAGCTGAAGCGTTTATCGCCTCGCTCTCTGCCAGTCAGCGGCGTAGCATTGATGATATCGAACGCAGCCTGCAAAACGACCGTCTGGCACAGCAGGCAGAGGCACTGGAAAACCAGGGCAAATGGGCGCAGGCGGCAGCACTTCAGCGGCAACGACTGGCGCTGGACCCCGGCAGCGTATGGATTACTTACCGACTTTCGCAGGATCTCTGGCAGGCCGGACAACGCAGCCAGGCCGATACGTTAATGCGCAATCTGGCGCAGCAGAAGCCGAACGACCCGGAGCAGGTTTACGCTTACGGGCTGTACCTCTCTGGTCATGACCAGGACAGAGCGGCGCTGGCGCATATCAACAGCCTGCCGCGCGCGCAGTGGAACAGCAATATTCAGGAGCTGGTTAATCGACTGCAAAGCGATCAGGTGCTGGAAACCGCTAATCGCCTGCGAGAAAGCGGCAAAGAAGCTGAAGCGGAAGCGATGCTGCGTCAGCAACCACCTTCCACGCGTATTGACCTCACGCTGGCTGACTGGGCGCAGCAGCGACGTGATTACACCGCCGCCCGCGCTGCATATCAGAATGTCCTGACGCGGGAGCCAACTAACGCCGATGCCATTCTGGGGCTGACGGAAGTGGATATTGCTGCCGGTGACACAGCGGCGGCACGTAGCCAGCTGGCGAAACTGCCCGCTACCGATAACGCCTCGCTGAACACACAGCGGCGCGTGGCGCTGGCGCAGGCGCAGCTTGGAGATACCGCAGCGGCGCAGCAGACGTTTAATAAGTTGATCCCGCAGGCAAAATCTCAGCCACCGTCGATGGAAAGCGCGATGGTGCTGCGCGACGGTGCGAAGTTTGAAGCGCAGGCGGGCGATCCAAAGCAGGCGCTGGAAACCTACAAAGACGCCATGGTCGCATCCGGTGTGACTACGACGCGTCCGCAGGATAACGACACATTCACCCGACTGACCCGTAACGACGAGAAAGATGACTGGCTGAAACGCGGCGTGCGCAGCGATGCGGCGGACCTCTATCGCCAGCAGGATCTTAACGTCACCCTTGAGCACGATTACTGGGGTTCGAGCGGCACCGGTGGTTACTCCGATCTGAAAGCGCACACTACCATGTTGCAGGTGGATGCGCCGTATTCTGACGGGCGGATGTTCTTTCGCAGTGATTTCGTCAATATGAACGTCGGCAGTTTCTCCACTAATGCCGATGGCAAATGGGATGACAACTGGGGCACCTGTACATTACAGGACTGTAGCGGCAACCGCAGCCAGTCGGATTCCGGTGCCAGCGTGGCGGTCGGCTGGCGAAATGACGTCTGGAGCTGGGATATCGGTACCACGCCGATGGGCTTCAACGTGGTGGATGTGGTCGGCGGCATCAGTTACAGCGATGATATCGGGCCGCTGGGTTACACCGTTAACGCCCACCGTCGGCCCATCTCCAGTTCTTTGCTGGCCTTTGGTGGGCAAAAAGACTCCCCGAGCAATACCGGGAAAAAATGGGGTGGCGTACGTGCCGACGGTGTGGGGCTAAGTCTGAGCTACGATAAAGGTGAAGCAAACGGCGTCTGGGCATCGCTTAGTGGCGACCAGTTAACCGGTAAAAATGTCGAAGATAACTGGCGCGTGCGCTGGATGACGGGCTATTACTATAAGGTCATTAACCAGAACAATCGCCGCGTCACAATCGGCCTGAACAACATGATCTGGCATTACGACAAAGATCTGAGTGGCTACTCACTCGGTCAGGGCGGTTACTACAGTCCGCAGGAATACCTGTCGTTTGCCATACCGGTGATGTGGCGGGAGCGCACGGAAAACTGGTCGTGGGAGCTGGGGGCGTCTGGCTCGTGGTCGCATTCACGCACCAAAACCATGCCGCGTTATCCGCTGATGAATCTGATCCCGACCGACTGGCAGGAAGAAGCTGCGCGGCAATCCAACGATGGCGGCAGCAGTCAGGGCTTCGGCTACACGGCGCGGGCATTACTTGAACGACGTGTTACTTCCAACTGGTTTGTTGGCACGGCAATTGATATCCAGCAGGCGAAAGATTACGCACCCAGCCATTTCCTGCTCTACGTACGTTATTCCGCCGCCGGATGGCAGGGTGACATGGATTTACCGCCGCAGCCGCTGATACCTTACGCCGACTGGTAAGTTTTCAGATAGCGCCTCTCTTAATGCCGCTGCGATCGGGTATACTCGGGCGGCAATCTGGGATTTCCGGGGGGAGACAATTTGCGCGTAAGTCGCTCGTTAACAATCAAGCAGATGGCAATGGTGGCAGCCGTTGTCCTGGTGTTCGTTTTTATTTTTTGCACCGTTTTGCTGTTCCATCTGGTCCAACAGAATCGCTATAACACGGCTACGCAACTGGAAAGCATTGCTCGCTCTGTCCGCGAACCCTTATCTTCAGCTATTTTGAAAGGCGATATTCCCGAAGCGGAAGCTATTCTTGCCAGCATTAAACCGGCAGGCGTGGTCAGCCGTGCCGATGTAGTGCTGCCTAACCAGTTCCAGGCGCTGCGTAAAAGTTTTATTCCAGAGCGCCCGGTGCCGGTAATGGTTACTCGCCTGTTTGAGCTACCGGTTCAAATCTCGCTGGGCGTTTACTCGCTGGAACGTCCGGCAAACCCGCAGCCAATTGCCTATCTGGTACTACAGGCGGATTCCTTCCGTATGTATAAGTTCGTGATGAGCACCCTCTCAACGTTAGTGACCATTTACTTACTTTTGTCGCTTATCCTGACCGTCGCCATCAGCTGGTGCATTAACCGCCTGATTTTGCATCCGTTACGCAATATTGCTCGCGAACTTAACGCCATCCCACCCCAGGAGCTTGTTGGTCACCAACTGGCATTACCGCGTCTGCATCAGGACGATGAAATCGGTATGTTGGTGCGCAGTTACAACCTCAACCAGCAATTGCTGCAGCGCCATTATGAAGAACAGAACGAAAATGCGATGCGCTTCCCGGTGTCGGATTTGCCGAACAAAGCCTTGCTGATGGAGATGCTGGAGCAGGTTGTCGCGCGTAAACAAACCACCGCGCTGATGATCATCACCTGTGAAACCCTGCGTGATACTGCGGGCGTGCTGAAAGAGGCGCAACGAGAAATTCTGCTGCTGACGCTGGTGGAAAAACTCAAATCGGTACTGTCGCCACGTATGATCCTCGCGCAGATTAGCGGTTATGACTTTGCTGTCATTGCCAACGGTGTACAGGAACCGTGGCACGCAATCACCTTAGGTCAGCAAGTGCTCACTATCATGAGCGAGCGCCTGCCGATTGAACGTATTCAACTCCGTCCGCACTGTAGCATTGGCGTGGCGATGTTCTACGGCGATCTCACCGCCGAACAGCTTTACAGTCGCGCTATTTCTGCGGCATTTACCGCTCGCCATAAAGGCAAGAATCAGATTCAGTTCTTTGATCCGCAGCAGATGGAAGCCGCCCAGAAGCGGTTGACGGAAGAGAGCGATATCCTTAATGCACTGGAAAATCATCAGTTTGCAATTTGGTTACAGCCACAGGTCGAGATGACCAGCGGTAAACTGGTCAGTGCGGAAGTGTTACTGCGTATCCAGCAACCGGATGGCAGTTGGGACCTGCCGGATGGCTTAATCGATCGCATTGAGTGCTGTGGGCTGATGGTTACCGTCGGTCACTGGGTGCTGGAAGAGTCCTGTCGATTGCTTGCAGCCTGGCAAGAGCGCGGCATTATGCTGCCCTTGTCGGTAAACCTCTCTGCGCTGCAACTGATGCACCCAAATATGGTGGCGGATATGCTGGAACTGTTAACCCGCTATCGCATTCAGCCGGGAACACTGATTCTGGAAGTGACAGAAAGCCGACGTATTGACGACCCTCATGCTGCGGTGGCAATCCTCCGTCCGCTGCGCAATGCCGGAGTTCGGGTGGCGCTGGATGATTTCGGCATGGGCTACGCAGGGCTGCGTCAGCTGCAGCATATGAAATCGTTGCCAATCGACGTACTGAAAATCGACAAAATGTTTGTTGAAGGCTTGCCGGAAGATAGCAGCATGATTGCTGCAATTATCATGCTGGCGCAGAGCCTGAACTTACAAATGATTGCCGAAGGCGTGGAGACTGAAGCACAACGCGACTGGCTGGCAAAAGCGGGCGTTGGTATTGCCCAGGGCTTCCTTTTTGCTCGCCCACTCCCTATTGAAATCTTCGAAGAGAGTTACCTGGAAGAAAAGTAGCTACCCCAAACTGATTACAAAACTTTAAAAAGTGCTGGTTTGTGCGAGCCAGCTCAAACTTTTTAACCTTTTTGTTTCAATTATGATCCAGGTACATTTCTGTGATGTTGTCTGGGTGTTATTTTAAGGCCGCAGGTACCCCATAACCTTACAAGACCTGTGGTTTTACTAAAGGACACCCTATGAAAACCTCTCTGTTTAAAAGCCTTTACTTTCAGGTCCTGACAGCGATAGCCATTGGTATTCTCCTTGGCCATTTCTATCCTGAAATAGGCGAGCAAATGAAACCGCTTGGCGACGGCTTCGTTAAGCTCATTAAGATGATCATCGCTCCTGTCATCTTTTGTACCGTCGTAACGGGCATTGCGGGCATGGAAAGCATGAAGGCGGTCGGTCGTACCGGCGCAGTCGCACTGCTTTACTTTGAAATTGTCAGTACCATCGCGCTGATTATTGGTCTTATCATCGTTAACGTCGTGCAGCCTGGTGCCGGAATGAACGTCGATCCGGCAACGCTTGATGCGAAAGCGGTAGCGGTTTACGCCGATCAGGCGAAAGACCAGGGCATTGTCGCCTTCATTATGGATGTCATCCCGGCGAGCGTCATTGGCGCATTTGCCAGCGGTAACATTCTGCAGGTGCTGCTGTTTGCCGTACTGTTTGGTTTTGCGCTCCACCGTCTGGGCAGCAAAGGCCAACTGATTTTTAACGTCATCGAAAGTTTCTCGCAGGTCATCTTCGGCATCATCAATATGATCATGCGTCTGGCGCCTATTGGTGCGTTCGGGGCAATGGCGTTTACCATCGGTAAATACGGCGTCGGCACACTGGTGCAACTGGGGCAGCTGATTATCTGTTTCTACATTACCTGTATCCTGTTTGTGGTGCTGGTATTGGGTTCAATCGCTAAAGCGACTGGTTTCAGTATCTTCAAATTTATCCGCTACATCCGTGAAGAACTGCTGATTGTACTGGGGACTTCATCTTCCGAGTCGGCGCTGCCGCGTATGCTCGACAAGATGGAGAAACTCGGCTGCCGCAAATCGGTGGTGGGGCTGGTCATCCCGACAGGCTACTCGTTTAACCTTGATGGCACATCGATATACCTGACAATGGCGGCGGTGTTTATCGCCCAGGCCACTAACAGTCAGATGGATATCGTCCACCAAATCACGCTGTTAATCGTGTTGCTGCTTTCTTCTAAAGGGGCGGCAGGGGTAACGGGTAGTGGCTTTATCGTGCTGGCGGCGACGCTCTCTGCGGTGGGCCATTTGCCGGTAGCGGGTCTGGCGCTGATCCTCGGTATCGACCGCTTTATGTCAGAAGCTCGTGCGCTGACTAACCTGGTCGGTAACGGCGTAGCGACCATTGTCGTTGCTAAGTGGGTGAAAGAACTGGACCACAAAAAACTGGACGATGTGCTGAATAATCGTGCGCCGGATGGCAAAACGCACGAATTATCCTCTTAATCTCATCACTTATGCCCGCACTCCCTTCCCCGAGTGCGGGTGTTTGCGCATAATTGACCCCTGTGCCTGAACTTACCACCTGGGTGAGTTCAGGTTTATTTCACTTCTTCCGTGACATTTTCATGTTCTTGCGGTCTAACACGAAGTGTTTTTAACGTCATTTAGACTGACCGACAACGGGCAGTTTTTTTATTACCAGGATAGTTGATCAGGGGTTCACATGCAGGGCACAAAAATTCGACTTTTAGCGGGCGGTTTGCTGATGATGGCCACTGCTGGCTATGTGCAGGCAGATGCGCTCCAGCCTGATCCAGCATGGCAACAGGGGACGCTTTCCAACGGTTTACAGTGGCAAGTGCTGACCACCCCCCAGCGTCCCAGCGATCGTGTTGAAATTCGCCTGCTGGTTAATACCGGTTCGCTCGCCGAAAGTACACAACAGAGCGGTTACAGTCACGCCATCCCTCGTATTGCGCTAACGCAAAGCGGTGGCCTTGACGCAGCACAGGCGCGTTCATTGTGGCAGCAGGGGATCGACCCTAAACGCCCGATGCCGCCGGTAATTGTCTCGTATGACACTACGCTGTTTAATCTGAGTTTGCCCAATAACCGTAACGATTTGCTGAAAGAGGCGCTCTCTTACCTGGCAAATGCCACTGGCAAACTGACTATCACGCCAGAAACCATCAGCCACGCGCTGCAAAGTCAGGACATGGTGGCAACCTGGCCTGCCGATACTAAAGAGGGCTGGTGGCGTTATCGTCTGAAAGGATCAACCTTGTTAGGTCACGATCCTGCCGATCCGCTGAAACAACCCGTTGAAGCGGAAAAAATTAAAGATTTCTATCAGAAATGGTACACCCCGGATGCAATGACGCTACTGGTGGTGGGAAACGTGGATGCGCGCTCGGTTGTCGACCAAATAAACAAAACGTTTGGCGAACTGAAAGGCAAACGTGAAACGCCAGCTCCGGTGCCGACGCTTTCTCCGCTGCGTGCGGAAGCGGTGAGTATTATGACTGACGCGGTGCGTCAGGACCGGTTATCTATCATGTGGGATACGCCGTGGCAGCCGATTCGTGAATCAGCCGCACTGCTGCGCTACTGGCGTGCGGACCTGGCCCGCGAGGCGCTGTTCTGGCATGTTCAGCAAGCGTTAAGCGCCAGTAACAGCAAAGACATCGGTCTTGGATTTGACTGCCGTGTGCTGTATCTGCGTGCGCAGTGTGCCATCAACATCGAATCACCAAACGACAAGCTGAACAGCAACCTTAATCTGGTGGCGCGTGAACTGGCGAAGGTTCGCGATAAAGGTCTGCCGGAAGAAGAGTTCAATGCGTTAGTGGCGCAAAAGAAACTGGAGCTGCAGAAACTGTTTGCCGCCTATGCGCGGGCTGATACCGATATTCTGATGGGTCAGCGGATGCGTTCGTTGCAAAATCAGGTCGTCGATATCGCGCCGGAGCAGTATCAGAAACTGCGGCAGGATTTCCTTAACAGCCTGACGGTGGAGATGTTAAATCAGGATCTGCGTCAGCAGTTGTCGAATGATATGGCGTTAATACTGCTGCAGCCGAAAGGCGAGCCGGAATTTAACATGAAAGCGTTGCAGGCGGCCTGGGATCAAATCATGGCCCCATCGACTGCTGCTGCCGCCACCTCTGTCGCCACGGATGACGTACATCCTGAAGTGACGGATATTCCACCTGCACAGTAATGCCTGATGGTGATGAGTTAGCACAACCATCAGGTATTTATGGATGAGCTGGATAGAGGGGTAACACTTTATCCAGCCTTTTGCATATGCTGCGTTTACGCTGGCATCGCCTCACGCGGGATAATCGCGCCGCGATACTGAATAACGGTACTTGCGGTCAGGTGCCCGCGTTTCGCCGCGTTTTCCGCACTGCCGCCCGTCAAACGTACCGCCAGATAACCGGCGCTGAAAGAGTCGCCAGCTGCGGTGGTATCGATCACTTTTTCTTTCGGCAGTTTCACCGCCGGAACATCCACTAACCCTTCGCCAGCAATGGACACCAGGCAAGAATCCGCCCCGCGTTTCACCACCACTTCTTTCACACCCGCGTTATGGGTGCGCGCAATGACGTCTTCCACCGGCTGTTGACCCCACAGCGCGTCTTCATCGTCCAGCGTCAGGAAGGCGATATCCGTGCATTCCAGCATTTGTTGGTACACCTGCTGTGTCTCTTCTTTGCTGGCCCACAGGCGCGGACGATAGTTATTGTCGAAAATCACTTTTCCGCCGTTGGCGCGGCATTCGCGCAGCAGGGAAAGCAGCTTTTCGCGGCTGGTCGGGCTTAAGATCGCCAGGCTAATCCCGCTCAGGTAGAGATAATCGAAATTCGCCAGCTCTTCGCAAATCGCCGCAGACTGCTCACTCTCCAGCCAGAATTTGGCGGCGGCTTCGTTCCGCCAGTAGTAGAACGTACGCTCGCCGGTGCTGTCGGTTTCAATGTAGTAAAGGCCCGGCAGACGGTTTTCCATCCGTTGGGTCAGGGAAGTATCAACGTTCTCGCCGTGCCAGGCGTCCAGCATTTGCTGGCTAAAACTGTCCGTTCCAAGCGCCGTTACGTAATGAACGGTTAATGCCGCAGGATCGACCTGACGGGCGATATAGACGGAAGTGTTCAGGGTATCGCCGCCGAAACCGCGCTTAACGTCCGCGCCTTTCTCGGAAAGCTCAATCATGCATTCGCCAATCACGGCAATCTTTTTGGACATAGTCGTGAACCTGATCTGTAAAAAATTAGCGTTAGTTTGCGCTGTGGTGGTTTGCTGGTCAACCATATTAAAACAGTGTTCCATTATTTTTTTGAGCCAGAACGTATTCCTGAAAGATTCCGTTGTGGAGTGAGGAAATTTACCCCGGCCAGGCGGTAAAGTTCTGCCCTTGCGCGCCGATAATCTTTGTCGAGTCCGGGCAGCATCACTTTTAAACACAGGACATCTTTGATGATAAGGCAGGTTATCCAGCGAATAAGCAACCCTGAAGCAAGCATCGAGAGCTTGCAGGAACGGCGTTTTTGGTTGCAGTGTGAGCGTGCTTACACCTGGCAGCCGATCTATCAAACATGCGGACGGTTAATGGCCGTGGAGCTATTAACGGTGGTCACGCATCCCTTGAACCCTTCGCAACGCCTGCCGCCGGATCGCTATTTTACTGAAATCACCGTCAGCCATCGGATGGAGGTTGTGAAAGAGCAGATTGATTTGCTGGCGCAAAAAGCCGACTTCTTTATAGAGCACGGCCTGCTGGCATCGGTCAATATTGATGGCCCTACGCTCATCGCCCTGCGTCAGCAACCAAAAATCCTGCGCCAGATTGAGCGTCTTCCCTGGCTGCGTTTCGAACTGGTGGAGCATATCCGTCTGCCGAAAGATTCAACCTTTGCCTCGATGTGTGAATTTGGCCCGCTGTGGCTGGATGATTTTGGTACCGGGATGGCAAATTTCTCTGCACTAAGTGAAGTGCGTTATGACTACATCAAAATCGCGCGAGAACTGTTTGTGATGCTGCGTCAGTCGCCGGAAGGACGCACACTCTTTTCTCAGCTTTTACATCTAATGAATCGCTATTGTCGCGGGGTGATTGTCGAGGGCGTAGAAACGCCGGAAGAGTGGCGTGATGTTCAGAACTCGCCCGCATTCGCCGCACAAGGCTGGTTTCTTTCACGCCCGGCACCGATAGAAACGCTGAATACGGCGGTTCTGGCGCTATAAGCTGCCTCATTTTCCGCCTGGCTGGACTATCTTTAGGACTGGCACAGGAAGAATATGAGGAAGCGAACGATGAGCAAGGCAGGCAAAATAACCGCTGCGATTTCAGTGGCTTTCTTGTTGTTGATTGTCGTGGCGATCATTTTGATTGCAACTTTTGACTGGAATCGACTCAAACCGACCATCAACCAGAAAGTCTCTGCGGAGTTGAATCGTCCGTTCGCTATCCGTGGCGATCTGGGCGTGGTGTGGGAGCGGCAAAAACAAGAAACTGGCTGGCGCAGCTGGGTGCCGTGGCCCCATGTACACGCGGAAGACATCATTCTTGGCAATCCACCGGATATTCCCGAAGTCACGATGGTGCATTTGCCACGCGTAGAGGCAACGCTGGCCCCGCTGGCGCTGCTGACCAAAACGGTCTGGCTGCCGTGGATCAAGCTCGAAAAGCCCGACGCGCGCCTGATTCGCCTCTCCGAAAAGAACAATAACTGGACGTTTAATCTCGCCAACGATGATAACAAAGACGCGAATGCAAAGCCGTCGGCATGGTCGTTTCGGCTGGATAATATTCTTTTCGATCAAGGGCGGATCGCTATTGATGACAAAGTAAGCAAAGCGGATCTGGAGATTTTTGTTGATCCGTTAGGCAAGCCGCTGCCGTTCAGCGAAGTTACTGGATCGAAAGGTAAAGCGGATAAAGAAAAGGTGGGCGATTACGTTTTTGGCCTGAAGGCGCAGGGACGTTATAACGGTGAACCGCTCACGGGTACGGGAAAAATAGGCGGTATGCTGGCGCTGCGTGGCGAAGGGACGCCGTTTCCGGTACAGGCTGATTTCCGCTCTGGTAACACCCGTGTTGCTTTTGATGGCGTCGTGAATGACCCAATGAAGATGGGCGGTGTCGATTTACGGCTTAAATTTTCTGGCGATTCACTGGGTGATCTCTATGAACTGACGGGCGTTCTGCTGCCCGATACCCCGCCGTTTGAAACGGATGGTCGGCTGGTAGCGAAAATCGACACTGAAAAATCGTCGGTCTTTGATTATCGCGGTTTTAATGGGCGAATTGGCGATAGCGATATCCACGGTTCTCTGGTCTACACCACCGGAAAGCCACGACCAAAACTGGAAGGTGATGTCGAGTCGCGGCAATTGCGGCTGGCGGACCTGGGACCGTTAATTGGCGTTGACTCCGGGAAAGGGGCAGAAAAGTCGAAACGGTCTGAACAGAAGAAGGGCGAAAAAAGCGTTCAGCCTGCGGGCAAAGTGCTGCCTTATGACCGCTTCGAAACCGATAAATGGGACGTTATGGATGCCGATGTTCGCTTCAAAGGGCGGCGCATTGAGCATGGCAGTAGCCTGCCGATTAGCGATCTTTCTACTCATATCATCCTCAAAAATGCTGACCTGCGCCTGCAACCGCTGAAATTTGGCATGGCGGGCGGCAGCATTGCGGCGAATATCCATCTGGAAGGCGATAAAAAGCCGATGCAGGGGCGGGCAGATATTCAGGCTCGTCGACTGAAACTGAAAGAACTGATGCCCGATGTGGAACTGATGCAGAAGACGCTGGGGGAAATGAACGGTGACGCGGAACTACGCGGTAGCGGTAACTCGGTGGCGGCGCTTTTAGGCAACAGTAACGGCAACCTGAAACTGTTGATGAATGACGGGCTGGTGAGCCGCAACCTGATGGAGATTGTTGGGCTGAATGTCGGCAACTACATTGTCGGTGCGATATTTGGTGACGATGAGGTGCGGGTGAACTGCGCGGCGGCGAATCTGAATATTGCCAACGGCGTGGCGCGCCCGCAGATTTTTGCTTTCGATACTGAGAACGCGTTGATTAATGTTACCGGCACGGCAAGTTTTGCTTCGGAACAGCTGGATTTGACTATTGATCCGGAGAGTAAAGGGATTCGGATTATCACACTGCGTTCGCCGCTGTATGTGCGTGGGACGTTTAAAAATCCGCAGGCTGGGGTGAAAGCCGGGCCGTTGATTGCCCGTGGTGCTGTTGCTGCGGCACTGGCAACGCTGGTAACACCGGCGGCGGCGTTACTGGCACTGATCTCACCTTCCGAAGGGGAGGCTAATCAGTGTCGGACGATATTGTCGCAGATGAAGAAGTGATGAGGTTGGATTGTGTTTGCTGGTGAGTTCGGGAGCAGCGTGTTCCCCTCACCCTAACCCTCTCCCCAAAGGGGCGAGGGGACTGTTTTGTGCGTGTTGAAACAACGAGTACCGCTTTTCCGTTCACTTTCTGGGGGAGGGCTGTTATGTTCGCGATATAACATCTCGCTCCGCTTTTCTCCCTCTCCCTTTCAGGGAGAGGGCTGGGGTGAGGGTGGCTGCCCACACGATACTTACAACGACTGATGTCGCGTCTCATGGGTCAGCAGCAGGGCGATTAACGTCAAGCCAGCCATCGCCGCCAGATATAACCCCACCGCACCTAACCCGTAGTTAGTCTGCAACCAGGCTGCGATATACGGCGCAACGGAAGCCCCGAGAATCGACGCTACGTTGTAAGAGAACGATGCTCCGGTGTAACGCACTTCTGTTGGGAACAGCTCTGGTAACAGCGCGCCCATCGGCCCGAAGGTCAGCCCCATCAGACTTAACCCCAGCAGCAGGAAGGCAAAAACCAGAATCGGGTTGCCAGAACCGAGCAGCGGGTTAAAGGCGAACAGCGCGAACAGGATGATCAGCGTGGTGATAATTACCATGCTTTTACGGCGACCAAAGGCATCAGCCAGTAATCCGGCGACTGGCACCATCACGCCAAAACCAATAACTGCCATCATCAGCATCCACAACACTTCGTTACGTGGCAGGCCAAGCCCAACTGGCGCGGCGGCGGTACTGAAGGTCATAGAGTAGACCGTCATGATGTAAAACAGCGTATATGTTGCCAGCATGATGAACGTACCCAGTACGGTTACGCGAACATGTTTGGTCAGCAGCGTACCCAGCGGGATCTTCACCTGTTTTTTCGCTTTAGCGACTTTCTCAAACACCGGCGACTCATGCAGCGACACGCGAACATACAGGCCGATAATGACCAGCACCGCCGAGAAGATAAATGGCACACGCCAGCCCCAGCTCATAAACTGCTCATCGGTCAGTAGCCAGGAAAGCAGCAAGAAAGTGCCGTTGGCAAAGAAGAAGCCAATCGGTGCGCCCAGCTGTGGGAAGGAGCCATACAGTGCACGTTTGCGCGGTGGGGCGTTTTCAGTCGCCAGCAGCGCCGCGCCGCCCCATTCACCGCCTAAGCCCAGACCCTGACCAAATCGAGCCAGCGCCAGCAGCAGTGGGGCGAAAATACCAATCGTGGCATAGCCCGGCAGCAGACCAATCACCACGGTCGAAATCCCCATCGTTAGCAACGAGGCGACCAGCGTCGCTTTACGCCCAACGCGATCGCCAAAATGACCAAAAACGGCAGAGCCAATGGGGCGCGCGACGAAGGCGATGGCGAAGGTGGCGAGCGACTGTAGCGTTGCTGCCGTTGGATCGCCCTGCGGGAAGAAGATATGCGGAAACACAATAACGGCCGCAGTGGCGTAAATGTAAAAGTCGAAGAACTCAATGGCCGTGCCAATGAGAGAGGCGACAAGGACTTTATTACGCGAGTTGATCGGCGTGTATTCTTGCTCGTGGTCGAGTGTTGTGGCTGTTGCTTGCATAATCTTTTCTTATTTTTTGGCTAACGAATAGCCATATTACGCACAGCAAAAGTGATATTTCAATGTGTAACAAATCGCGGAAATGGTCAAAAACCAGGCAAAAAGGGGATAATGTTTAGGCCAGTGATTTTTCTTCTATGAAATGCTTCACATAATTTTATAAATAGTGGATAAAACTGGTTTCAGGTTAAATAAAAGTTACCAACTGGATTTATATGCTGGGGTTATGAGTTGGAATGAAATTGTTTGCTCCCAAATAGATGGCTGAAGAGGCTCTGGGGAAGAGTTTCAAGAGGTTATGTGCGCATTATAGCCGGATGCGATGCTGGCGCATCTTATCCGGCCTACGGGGAGCCAGGCCGAATAAAATCGTATGCCGGATAAGGCGTTTACGCCGCATCCGGCCTATTTTAAGGCTGCGTTTTCCCTGGCATTCGCGGGTCGTCTTTATATTCGGCGGTGGCAATCCACGCCGCGCAAAACAGCGTCAAACGGGCGAAGAAGTAGAAAAATGCCATCAGCCCCAGCACGGAACCAAATGCTGCGCCAGAGGGGGATTTCATCAGCGATGGCAGGGTGTAGGTCATCACGATTTTAATCACTTCAAAACCAATAGCAGCCAGAAATGTTCCGCGAATCAGGGCTTTTTTGCGCGGACGGTGGCGCGGTAACCGCCAGAAGATCCAGAAGAAAAGCAGATAGTTGGCGAAGATGGAAATCGCCAGGCCAATCAACCGCCACGTCGGTTTCAGCCACTCAATGCTGTTCAGGTGCAGGGCGCTAATAATCATTTGCTGCGCCGAACCGGCAACCGAGGTGATCGAAAGCGTCACAATCAGCGCAATCAACAAACCAATCAGCGAAATAAAATCACGCAGATATTTTACCCAGAACTTCTCCTGATCTTGCGGCGAGCGTTCCCAGACATCGCGCGACTGGGCACGAATCGCTTCACGCAGGTTACCCATCCAGTTGATGCCGGAATAAAGCGCCACCGCCAGGCCGACAAGCCCTACAGTCGTACGCTGCTGAACGGCGGTGTTGATGGTGTTTTTCAACGTGGCGGCTAGCGTCGGATCGCTGATGTTTTGCAGAATTTTGTCGAAGATATCCTGTAGCAACATCGGATGGGAGGCCAGCACAAAGCCCCCTGCGGCAAACGACACCATCAAAATCGGGATCATCGATAAAAATGAGAAATAGGTGATAGCCGCACCAAACTGGTTACCCAGCCGATCGTTAAAGCGTTCTGTCGCGCGAATCAGGTGCGCAATAACCGGTTGGCGTTGGACTTTTTCGGCAGTGGTGGTGACGGTTTCCAGCGCCTGGCTAACTTTGCCGCCTTTCTCGCTATTATCCAACTGCTTAATCGGCTCGTGCTCCAGATCCTGGGTGGGACGTTTGATCTCGTTTTCCTGCGTCATCCGCTCTTTTGTCCTTCTGTCGTGGTCATTCTTAAAAAGTATAGTCGGTCAGTCCAGGTGCTCTTTCATTACGCCAGCCAGCCACTGCATAAACAGGTTTACACGCCGGGAAAGCTCCCGACGCTGCGGGTAAACCAGCGAAAGGGAGAGCGGCTCGGCACGGTAGCCTGGCAACACTTCAATAAGCCGCCCGGCACGCAGGGCTTCGCGCACGGCAATGCGCGGGATCTGAATAATCCCCAGACCGGCAAGACCGGCGGCGAGATAGTTTTCGCTACTGTTTACCGTCAACATGCCGCCAGACTTAAACCACTGGACGCCATTAACGCTGGCAACCTCAAAACCTAACGGATGTACACCCAGGTGCGGTGTATAACGCACTATTGCGTGTGAAGTCAGATCATCGGGGCTTTGCGGATAACCAAAGCGCGTCAGATAGTGCGGACTGGCACAGTTGACCATGGTCAGTTTGCCGAGGGGACGGGCGATAACGCCATCTTCCGGTAACGCGCCAGTGCGTATCACGCAATCAAAACCATCATGAAGAATATCTACCGGACGGTCATGGCTACTCAGTTCCAGCTCAATTCCCGGATGCAGATAGAGAAATTCCGACAGGCGCGGCAGTAACAGGCTTTTCGCGATTCCTGGCGGGATGTCGATGCGTAATTTACCGCTGATACTGGTGGCATCCTGTTGAAACAGACCGTCCAGTTCGCTGAGATTACTCAACACATCTTTTGCTCGTTGATAATAGGTCATGCCTTCTGGCGTGAGTTTGACCCGTCGCGTGGTGCGCTGGAGAAGCTGGGTGCCAAGTTGATGTTCCAGTGCCTGTATCTGGCGCGAAACACTTCCTTTTAGCAAAGCAAAGAAATCCGCCGCGCGGGAAAAACTTTCCAGCTCCGCGACTTTGATGAACAACTGCATTGCGTGAATTTTATCCATTTCTTTGACCGATTGTTGTTCACAGCGAAACAGTAACGCGCATATCGCATTGTTTATTGTTTTTTCTAACATCTAATGCCGGGTTTCACAATGTTGTCATGACGAATGTGGCGATTTCTCAGCAGGAAAAGGGCGGAATAGCTTTCTGAGAAAGGTGAATCCCCCTAAACAGAGCGTATTTTTCAGCGATTCCCTTTAAAGTGAATAGAGGACGTGTTGGCTATTTGTGCTTATTTTTGTCTCATTGCCGTTTGTTATTTTTGCTTGTGGTCGCGGAGTTTCATTTTTAATTGCATGCGTACTAACCACCAATATAAGGAAATCCTCAAAATTGTTTTAAATAGTGCCCTCGACATGTAATTTCAGGCGTTTAGCTGTAACTATTTATATCGGTAACTATTTTCTACGCGTCATCTCTGTAGAATGGCCACCGCCAAATGGCGAATTCTTATTTTTTCTCGCGGGTAATACCCTTCCACTACTTAAGTCTTTTTAACGTATTCAGGTGGAGATTCAGTTATGCAAATAGTCATGTTTGACAGGCAGTCAATATTTATTCATGGAATGAAAATCAGTTTACAGCAGCGTATTCCAGGAGTGAGTATTCAGGGGGCCAGTCAGGCAGACGAGTTATGGCAAAAGCTGGAAAGTTACCCTGAAGCCTTAGTTATGCTCGATGGCGATCAGGATGGTGAGTTTTGCTACTGGTTGCTGCAAAAAACCGTGGTGCAGTTTCCTGAGGTTAAGGTGTTAATCACGGCGACGGATTGCAATAAACGGTGGTTACAGGAAGTTATTCATTTTAATGTGCTGGCCATTGTGCCTCGTGATTCAACCGTCGAGACATTTGCGTTGGCGGTAAATAGTGCGGCGATGGGGATGATGTTTCTGCCTGGAGACTGGCGGACGACGCCGGAAAAGGACATTAAAGATCTCAAATCGTTAAGCGCCCGCCAGCGGGAGATTTTAACCATGTTAGCGGCGGGCGAATCAAATAAGGAGATCGGCAGAGCGCTGAATATCAGTACCGGAACGGTAAAAGCGCATCTGGAATCCCTGTATCGCCGTCTGGAAGTGAAAAATCGCACCCAGGCGGCAATGATGTTAAATATCTCCTCCTGAAGAGGATAATTTTACAGCCAGCAGGAAGTTAGCGGCTGGCTGTAAAAATATTATGGTTCGCCGTACAAACCAATTAAACGGCGTACCACACCGTTAGTCCAGCCAAACCCATCCTGCAACGGATACTCGCCACCGCCGCCTTCGCGGGGAACACCATCGGCAATATGGTATTTCTCGATCATTTTGTGCTGTTCCAGATAGAACTGATTCACCGTTTTCAGCCAGCTGCGCGCGATTTCATCACCCAGAAGGTCATCGCCATACATTTTAAATCCCTGAATTGCCATCCATTGTAACGGTGCCCAGCCATTGGGTTTATCCCACTGTTCACCGGTTTCGTACTCGCTTGCCAGAATCCCGCCAGGTGTCAGTAACCGGCTGCGTACGGCGTTTGCCAGACGATCGGCCTGTTCATGGTTCGCCATGCCGACATAGAGCGGCACAATGGCGGCAGCGGAAAACAGCGCCAGTTGTTCGCGTCGCCAGTCGTAATCGCGGTAGATGCCGTTTTCATCATCCCAGAGGTAACGGTTTACCGCATCGCGACGGGCACTGGCCTTCTGGCGGAACAGCGCTTCTGTCTCTTTCTCGCCTTTCAGCGCCGAGATGTTGGCGATGGCGCTCTCCAGTTTAAACAGGAAGGCATTCAGATCGATGGGGATGAACTGGGTGGTACGAATGCTCGCCAGACGACCAGTATCACGCAGCCAACGGGAAGAGTAATCCCAACCTGAGGCCGCTCCCGCGCGTAAATCGCGGTACACCTCGTTGGGCGGGCGACCAGAATGTTTCGCGGTTTCAACGTCCTCAAGCCAGGATTCGTCACGCGGCGTGTCGCGATCGTCCCAATAACGGTTGAGCAGCGATCCGTCCGGCATCCGCACAACATGGCGATAGGCCTGATTAGGGATCAACGATTCTGCACCGTCCATCCAGAAGGCATATTCCATTTTAAGGTGGTCGAGATAGCGGCGCGCACCGCGTACACCATCTTCTTCAAACAACTCCACCATCAGCGCAAAAACCGGTGGTTGCGATCGGCTCAAATAATAGGTGCGGTTGCCGTTGGGGATGTGACCATAGTTTTCGATCATCCAGGCGAAGTTATCGGCCATGCATTTCAGCAAATCTTCCCGACCACTTTCCGCCAGCCCCAGCATGGTGAAATAGGAATCCCAATAGTAGGTTTCGCTAAAACGGCCGCCCGGGACAATATATGACTGCGGTAGCGCCAGCAGAGAAGACCACGGAATGTGATCCTGTGGTTCGCGGGTTAGCACCGGCCACAGCTGGTCGATATGCTCTTTCAGGGAATTTTGCGGGTCCGATACATACTCGCTGGAGTAGACCTCCGGCAGCCAGAAGTGATTTTCAACAAACTTGCGCAAGTCAAAATCACGATGACGGCGCACTTTACGGTAGCGGATTAAAATATCCAGCGGGTCCATTTTGGGTGCGCAGTCGGGAAAGGTTTTACTGTCGGGGAAAATTTTCGCCGACTGAACATGCTCGAACAGTTCGAGATAGCGATCGGCAGGCGTCAGCGCATCAGAGGCGGGCAGCCCTTCAATCATCTCGGGTTCCGGTTCTGCCTCGATCATCTCATCCAGTTTTAATTCATACGGGTCCAGCTCATAGCAGAGATCGACTTCGATCATCAGTTCGTCTGGATTAGGGTTTTGAATTTTCTGATTGAGCATAAGGATCCAACCTCCGAAATTCGTCGCTAATTATCGGGCTTTTCTTTAAGGGTAGTCATTCGCTCCGCCTGGTGGGCGACAAAGCGTGCGGTGGATCACGTTTATTAACCTGTCAAAAAATATAACGCACTAATATCCATGGAATTTATAAAAATACGGATTTCGTGTTGTTTTTCATTTTCAGAACATTCAATCCTGCTCTCGCCGCAATCATGATATGCCATTCCTGATCTGGGTAATAGGCACAGGCTATCTTATTGATAGTTTATATTCATGTAATTGATTGATTCCTATCAAAAAGCGTATCTCACTGTTTTTTATGATGGCTTTGTCTCGCAGAGACGTTTGCAGCATTCTGGAAAATTTTCTGGGCCACAATAACTCACCACCGTGAGGGAAGAATAATGAAAATGGTCTCACGTATTACCGCGATCGGCCTGGCTGGCGTCGCGATTTGCTATTTAGGGTTATCTGGTTATGTGTGGTACCACGATAATAAACGCAGTAAACAGGCCGATGTTCAGGCATCTGCTGTCAGTGAAAATAATAAGGTTTTAGGCTTTCTCCGCGAAAAAGGATGCGACTATTGCCACACGCCTTCGGCAGAATTACCCGCCTATTATTATATTCCTGGCGCGAAACAGTTGATGGATTACGACATTAAGCTTGGATATAAATCTTTTAACCTCGAGGCCGTGCGTGCGGCACTGCTGGCTGATAAACCCGTTTCGCAAAGCGATCTGAATAAGATTGAATGGGTGATGCAGTATGAAACTATGCCACCAACGCGTTATACCGCGCTACACTGGGCGGGTAAGGTGAGTGATGAAGAGCGGGCGGAAATACTGGCCTGGATTGCAAAACAGCGCGCGGAATATTACGCCAGCAATGATACTGCTCCGGAGCATCGCAATGAACCGGTGCAGCCCATCCCGCAAAAATTGCCTACCGATGCGCAAAAAGTGGCGTTGGGCTTTGCGCTGTATCACGATCCCCGTTTATCGGCTGATAGCACCATTTCATGCGCTCATTGCCATGCGTTGAATGCGGGGGGCGTCGATGGCAGAAAAACATCGATTGGTGTTGGTGGCGCAGTTGGGCCGATTAACGCGCCGACGGTATTTAACTCAGTATTTAACGTTGAGCAGTTCTGGGATGGTCGTGCGGCAACATTGCAGGATCAGGCTGGTGGACCGCCGTTGAACCCGATTGAAATGGCGTCGAAATCCTGGGACGAAATTATTGCTAAGCTGGAAAAAGATCCGCAGCTTAAAGCGCAGTTCCTCGGCGTCTATCCGCAAGGTTTCAGTGGCGAAAATATTACTGATGCCATTGCTGAATTTGAGAAAACATTAATTACGCCGGATTCCCCATTTGATAAATGGTTGCGTGGAGATGAAAATGCGCTGACGGCGCAACAGAAAAAAGGCTATCAATTATTTAAAGATAATAAATGTGCAACTTGTCATGGTGGTATTATTCTCGGTGGACGTTCCTTTGAACCGTTGGGGCTGAAAAAAGACTTTAACTTTGGGGAAATTACGGCGGCGGATATTGGTCGTATGAATGTGACTAAAGAAGAGCGTGATAAATTGCGTCAGAAAGTACCCGGTTTACGTAACGTTGCTTTAACGGCACCGTACTTCCATCGCGGTGACGTGCCGACGCTGGACGGGGCGGTGAAACTGATGCTGCGCTATCAGGTAGGCAAAGAGCTGCCGCAGGAGGATGTGGATGATATCGTAGCTTTCCTGCACAGTCTGAACGGGGTGTACACGCCGTATATGCAGGATAAACAATAATTAATTTGATCGCCCGAACAGGAATGTTTGGGCGATTTTTATTACGATAATAAAGTCTGTTTTTAATATTATCATGTTAAATGTTTATATTATAAAAAGTCGTTTTTCTGCTTAGGATTTTGTTATTTAAATTAAGCCTGTAATGCCTTGCTTCCATTGCGGATAAATCCTACTTTTTTATTGCCTTCAAATAAATTTAAGGAGTTCGAAATGGACCAGAAGCTGTTAACGGATTTCCGCTCAGAACTACTCGATTCACGTTTTGGCGCAAAGGCCATTTCTACTATCGCGGAGTCAAAACGATTTCCGCTGCACGAAATGCGCGATGATGTCGCATTCCAGATTATCAATGATGAATTATATCTTGATGGCAACGCTCGTCAGAACCTGGCCACTTTCTGCCAGACCT
>ERZ778495.591-NODE-591-length-32617-cov-7.221332_pt1 | contig 32617 bp, 27 predicted proteins | sample MGYA00433100_ERZ778495 | MGnify/ENA primary metagenome ERZ778495 (study PRJEB29527, sample SAMN07138962) | mouse gut metagenome | material: feces | host: mouse | place: China:Nanjing | collected 2016-01-25 ...
ATATTTTTCATAGTTTTCCTCCTATAAATCTCTTTTTAGATATCAAAATATATAATAAGAGATAATTAATGTATTTTATATATTATAATATCTTTTTAGATATTTGTCAAGTATGTCTTATAAGATGTAAAATTATCTAAAAGGATAATTTTATGCTTGGGAGGATAAATTATGAAAATAACATCAATTCCACTTATATTGAGATATATGCGTATGCAGCATGGATACACTCAAGAAAAAATTGCCGAGATACTGAAAACCTCAAAGGGACAAGTAACAAAGTATGAAAGTGAAAATTTCAAATATTTTCAAGAGATACCCGTAAGACATATTATAACGCTCGCAAAGCTTTATAATGTAAGCGCGGACTATCTGCTCGGACTGACCGACGTTCCGGAACCTTACCCGCGTTCTGAAGATGTAAACGATTAACTTTGAAAAAATCCTGAAAATCCGAAAAAACCCCTATACAATTCCGAAAAAATCCTGTATAATGAATATGTACAAAAAAATTTGACGAAACGGCGATAAAGAAAGATCGCCAAAAGATTGGCTACAACCAATCTTTAGTACAACAGGAGTTTTGATATGACTGTTCAGGATCTTTTGGCAATGCTCGGCGGGCTTGCCGTGTTTATGTTCGGAATGCATACGCTGTCTGCGGCACTGGAAAAATTCGCGGGCGGCAAGCTCGAAAACTGGCTCGAGAAGATGACTTCAAACCCCTTTAAGGGCGTGGCTCTCGGCGCAGGCGTTACGGCGCTCATTCAATCCTCGGCGGCTACCACCGTCATGCTGGTTGGATTTGTTAACTCGGGTATAATGAAGCTTTCGCAGGCTATCGGCGTTATTATGGGCGCGAATATCGGTACCACCGCGACGGGCTGGATACTCAGCCTCTCGGGTCTTAAGGGAAACGGTATAATGGCGGTTTTCAGTCCCGATTTTTTCACTCCCGTGCTTGCTATTATCGGCGTTGTGCTGGTAATGTTTACAAAATCGGACAGAAAGAGAACGTTCGGTACTATACTGCTAGGATTTTCGCTGTTGATGTTCGGTATGAATATGATGTCGAACGCGGCGGAAGGATTAAAGGATAACGCGGCTTTTCGGGAATTTATGGTAATGTTTACCAATCCGTTTCTCGGCGTACTTGTCGGAGCATTACTGACGGCAATACTGCAATCATCGTCGGTGTCTATCGGTATTTTGCAGACATTGGCACGCGAGACGGGGACGATCACCTATCAGATCGCCCTGCCGATAATCCTCGGTCAGAACATCGGCTCGTGCGTTACGGCGCTTATTTCGTCTATCGGCGCTAACAAGTCCGCAAAGCGTGTGGCTATCGTCCATCTGTACTTCAACGTTATAGGTACGATAGTGTTCCTCTCGCTGTTTTATCTGGTAAACGCGCTTATCGACCTGCCTTTTATGGAGCAGCAGCTTGAAGCTACGGGTATCGCGGTTATCCATACCTGCTTTAACCTTCTGGTCACACTGTTGTTCCTGCCGTTTACAAAGCAGCTCGAAAAACTTGCGTGCCTTACTGTCCGTGACAAGCCCGGAGACGAGGACAACGAAGTCCCGCTGCTGGACAAGCGTTTTCTTAATACCCCCTCCGTTGCCATCGAGCAGTGCAGGAATGTGGCGTTCAAAATGGCTAAGCTCACTAAGAAAACGCTGCTTATGTCGCTTGGATTGGTGACGAAGTACGATAAAGAGATTGCACAGGAGGTCGCAGACAACGAAAATACTATTGACCTCTACGAGGACAACATCGGCTCATATATTCTCAAGATATCTTCAAAAGATCTGTCCGTAAACGACAGTCAGGTCGTTTCCAATCTGCTGCACACCATCGGCGATCTGGAACGCATTTCCGACCATGCCGTGAACATAATGGAGGCAGCCGAGGAAATGCATACCAAAAAGGTTCGCTTTTCACCCGCAGCCGAAGAGGAAGTCAGCATTATGATAAAAGCGGTCACTGAAATTCTGGAGATGTCAATAAACTCGTTTACAACGTTTGACGTCGCTCTCGCAAAGGAAGTAGAACCGCTTGAGGACGTTATCGACGGTCTGCGCACCGAGCTGAAGAACCGTCATGTAAAGCGCCTGCGCGACGGCGTGTGTACAATCGAGCTTGGCTTTATCCTTCAAGACCTGCTCACGAATTTCGAGCGGGTTTCCGATCACTGCTCGAATATCGCGGTGTGCCTTATTCAGATAAAGGAAAACAGTATGGATACTCACGAGTATATGAACGAGCTGAAACGTCTGGACAAATCCGAATTCATGGATGAGTTTAATCAATATAAAGCGAAGTATATGCTGCCCGATTAAAAATATTCCGCTCCCGAAAATTTCTTCGAGAGCGGAATTTTTATCTGTTGATAACAAGACTGCTTATGGGCAGTCTTTTCTTTTCGGGAGCTTTTTCATCCGAATATCCAACAGCGAGAATGTTCACGGGGATAATATTCTCGGGAATATCAAACTCCGCGCGGATAATGTCGGGCTTGAAATAGCATATCCACACTGTATCCAGACCGATATCCGCCGCGCATAGCATCATATGATCCGTTACGATCGACGCATCGATATCGGTGGTACGCATTCCGTCAAACGGGCGCCGCCATGCCTTTTCTCTGTCAGCGCAAACGATCACGGCAAGCGGCGCGCCATAGATATTCGCGGCTTTGCCAATCTTCTCCAGTCCGTTCTTATCGCGCACCGTTATCAGCCGCACGGGCTGCAAATTCGCGGCGGTGGGAGCCGTCTGCGCCGCCGCAAGCAACGTTTCAAGCTGCTCGTCCGTTACGGGCTTGTCGGTGTAGCTCCTCGCCGAATAACGCTTGTTTGCCAAATCCAAAAAACTCATAAAAAATCCTCCTGTCAATATTGATTTCAAGAGCGCTCTATGATATAATTATATCATCTATAACGGTAAAATACAAGAATGCACTTTTTTGTAATATACTTACCAAAAAGAAAGTTGGGATTGAATTGAAAACAAACTGCTCTGACGGCTATAACTGCCCGGTAAGAGGCGACAATTGACCTTATCGGCGGCAAATACAAGGCGGTGATACTCTGGCATCTTATGGGCGGCTGTCTGCGTTACAGCGAGCTGCACCGCCGAGTGCCGAACGCCACAGACAAAATGCTTGCTCAGCAGCTCCGCGAGCTGGAGGCGGACGGACTGATAAGCCGCAAGGTATATCCGGTTGTGCCGCCTAAAACGGAGTATTCACTCACGGAATTCGGCAAAACCCTCACGCCTATTCTGGATGAGCTCTGTAACTGGGGGCGCGGGTATCTGGAAAATAACGGCGGTTCCTCTGAATGTAAAAAGGCTTAGGACACCCGCCCCAAGCCTTTTTGTTTACACGATGACTTTGTAGTCCTTATCCTCGACTGCCTTTTTCAGCACATCGAAATCCGTCTCTGCGTTCAGCTTTACGATTGCTGTGCCCTTTTCGTGCGATACCTCGGCGCTCTCCACCGTCGGAAGCTCTTCAAGCGCTTTCTTTACGGCCGCCTCGCAGTGATTGCACATCATACCCTCGATCTTCATAGTAACTTCCATAGTCATGTCCTCCTTATTATTTAGCGGTTTTCCGCCTTTTTTGGCTCTCAGTTTGTGATCGTGCTTTGCGTTGTAAATTTTCGTGAAATTCAGTCTTAACGCGTTAGTCACGACGCAAAAGCTTGATAAGCTCATTGCCGCCGCGCCGAACATCGGGTTCAGTCTCCAGCCAAACAGCGGTATCCATACGCCCGCCGCGAGCGGTATTCCGATAACGTTGTAGATAAACGCCCAGAACAGGTTTTCCTTGATGTTCAGCAGCGTGCTCCTTGACAGCCTTATCGCCGCGGGAACGTCCGCGAGACTGCTCTTCATCAGCACGACATCCGCCGCGTCCAACGCGATATCCGAACCCGCCCCGATAGCGATACCGATATCCGCGCGGGTAAGCGCGGGCGCGTCGTTGATACCGTCGCCGACCATTGCCGTCTTGCCTCGGCGCTTCAGCTCCTTTATAACGTCCTCCTTGCCGCCGGGGAGAACGCCCGCTATAACCTCGTCAACGCCGGCAATTTTCCCGACAGCCTCAGCGGTGCGCTTGTTGTCGCCCGTGAGCATTACCGTGCGTATGCCCATATTTTTAAGCTGAGCGATAGCCTCGGGACTGTCCTGCTTAACCGCGTCCGCCACCGCGATAATACCGATAAGCAGTCGATCTCTGCAGAAGAACAGCGGAGTTTTTCCCTCGTCCGACAGCCGCTCGGCGGTTTCACGCATCTCTCTCGAAATATCGCAGTAGGTCTCGCAAAGGCGAAGATTACCGGCAATATACTGTCGGCCGTTCAGCACTGCCGAAATGCCGTTGCCGCGTAAAACTTGAAACGAACTTGGCTCCCGCATCTCAAAGTTGAACGAACGACCATAGGAAATTATTGCCTTAGCAAGCGGGTGCTCGCTGCGCCGTTCAATTGAGAACGCGCTTTTCAGCAGCTCCTCCTCGGATACCCCGATGGGTATAACATCGCAGACCGTCGGCTCGCCGCTCGTGATCGTTCCCGTCTTGTCCAGAACTACAATCTCCGTCTTGCCTGTTTCCTCAAGCGACACAGCGGTCTTGAACAATATGCCGTTTTTCGCCCCTATGCCGTTGCCTACCATTATCGCAACGGGAGTCGCCAGTCCGAGCGCGCATGGGCAGGAGATGACGAGTACCGAGATACCGCGTTCCAGCGCATTACCCACGCCGTTTCCCGTGAACATCCATATCGCGATAGTTACAAGCGCTATTGCGATAACGGCGGGCACGAACACTCCCGAGACCTTGTCGGCTATCTTGGCGATAGGTGCTTTTGTCGCAGCCGCGTCGCTCACCATTTTGATTATCTGCGACAGCGACGTGTCCTCGCCGACGCGTCTTGCCGTGCAACGTATATAACCCGACTGGTTAATAGTAGCCGCCGAGACCTCGTCGCCAACCATCTTGTCCACGGGAATGCTCTCGCCTGTTAGCGCACTCTCGTTTATAGCGGTTTCGCCCTCAATGATTATGCCGTCCACAGGAATGCTGTCGCCGACCTTGACCGCGAAAATATCTCCGATCTTCACCTGCTCCACGGGTACGGTCACTTCCGCGCCGTCCTTTATCAGCACTGCGGTTTTCGGCGCAAGCTTCATCAGGCTTTTCAGCGCCGAAGTAGTCCGCCCCTTGGAGTAGGCTTCAAGAAGCTTGCCGAGCGTTATGAGCGTTAATATCATTCCCGCACTCTCAAAGTATAGCTCGTGCATATATGCCATCACCGTTTCGTGATCGCCGACCGCCTGAGCGCCGCTCATCACGAACATCGCGTACACCGAATACCCGAAAGCAGCAGCCGCACCGAGCGCCACCAGAGTGTCCATATTCGGAGCGCGGTGTATCATTCCCTTAAAACCGCTGACAAAGAATTTCTGATTTATCACCATGATTATCCCCGTCAGCAGCAATTGTGCCAGCGCCATTGCCACATGATCGTTCGCGAGGAACGGCGGCAGCGGCCACCCCCACATCATTCCGCCCATGGAGATGTACATCAGCACCGCCAGAAATCCCAACGACCAGAACAGCCGCTTTTTCATTTCAGGCGTTTCCCTATCGGCAAGCTCCTCCTCGCCCGATGATTTTTCCGCATCTGCGCCCTTGACGCTCGCGCCGTATCCCGCCGCCGTAACCGCATTTATTATCTCCGAAGGCTCGCCGCCCTCAACTCCCATTGAATTAGTCAGCAGGCTAACCGAGCAGGAGGTCACCCCCGCAACGGCGTTCACCGCTTTCTCCACACGAGCCGAGCAAGCCGCACAGCTCATGCCTGTTACATTATACTGCTGCATAATTTATGATCACCCTATTTCATTAGCTTCTGTAATGTTGTTACCAGCTCGTCAATAACCTCATCATTCCCGCTCTTAATATTATCCGCAACGCACGTCCGTATATGCTCCGCGAGCAGCTCCTTGCTGAAAGAATTCAGCGCGGCGTTTGCGGCGGCGACCTGCACCAGTATATCCGTACAGTACGCGCTGTTTTCCACCATTTTCTTTATGCCGTTTATCTGTCCCGAAATGCGGTTCAGACGGTTTATCAGCTTTCTGTACTCGCCGTCGGAGCGCTCTTTTTTCTTTTGACAATGCGGACATTCTTTTTCCATCGTTATCCCCTCCCCTTATATTATATACCCTACTGGGGTATTTGTCAATAGTATATAAAAAATTTTTCTCATTCTTGACAACATGATCTTTGAGTGATACAATATATTATAAACATAAATTGGAGAATAAAATGAAGTTGAAAAAAATTTTACCGATAATACTCTGTCTGCTGCTGACCGCCTGTTCGGGAAGCGCTCCCGAGGAATATTCCTACGATTTCTTCGCTATGGACACCTATATGAGCCTGACCGCTTACGGCGACAACGCCGAAAAGGGCGTTAAAGCGGCGGCAGGGCGCATTGCGGAGCTTACGCTTATGCTCTCCGTCACCGACGAAAACAGCGAGCTTTCCGCGATAAACCGCGGCGGCGTGGCAAAGGTAAGTGAGGAGACGGCGGGGCTTATCGCATTCGCGCTTGATATCGCCGATAAGACTGACGGCGCTCTAGACCCTACGGTATATCCCGTGCTCCGCGCGTGGGGGTTCACGGCGGACCAAAACCGAGTTCCCGCACCCGAGGAGATTTCGGCGCTGCTGAAAAATATCGGTCATGAGCACGTTCAAGTTGACGGGAACACAGTCGCTCTCGACAAGGGCATGATGCTTGATCTCGGCGCTGTCGCCAAAGGCTATGCAGGCGACGAAACAGAGCGTATACTGCGCGAAAACGGTATTACCTCCGCTTTGATAAACTTAGGCGGAAATATTCAGCTTGTCGGCTCTAAGCCCGACGGAACTGACTGGCGGCTTGGACTTAAAGACCCCGCGGGCGCGGGTAATATCGGTGTGCTGACGGTCTCGGACTGCGCGGTTGTGACCTCGGGCAGCTACGAGCGCTGTTTTACCGCCGAAGACGGTACGGTCTACGGACACATCATCGACCCCGCAAGCGGATATCCCGCCGATAACGGTCTTATATCCGTAACGATAATCGCCGACGAGGGCAGACTCTGCGACGCGCTTTCAACTGCGCTTTTCGTAATGGGCGAGGAGTGCGCGCTCGAATATTGGCGCGAAAACAAAAACTTCGACGTAATCCTGATAACGGATAACGCCGAGGTGCTGATAACCGGGGGAGCTGCAGATAAATTTCAGTTGGACAGCGCTTACGGAAATCTTACTGTCAAGGTCGTTGAAGAATAACCACATAAAAAATCGCCGTCCCGTAACAGACGACGATCGTTTTTTACGGCTGTCATTTAAGCGCAAGTCCGTCCTTGAACGCGTTGCCGACCTTATCTCCAAGCCTGTAATAGCCGTGATTTATAGGATCGAACACAATAACGTCGAGCTTTGCGAAATCGGCATTTCCGTCCGCGCCAAGCGCGTTCTCGTCGATAGAAACGTTCTTGATCTCCCCAATATACTTGCCGCCCGGGAGCACCTCTTTAAGCTCGCACTCCAGCGCCAGCGGCAGCTCATTGATAACGGGCGCGTTGACGAATTCACTCTTCGTCACGGTAAAACCCGCTTTTTTCATTTTATCGGGAGTAGCCTTGCCCGAAACCACTCCTACATAGTCGCAGGCAGCGACATGCTTGCCGTCCGCGATGGAGATCGTAAACGCCTTGGTCTTCATAATGTTGTCGGTCGTCAGGTGCGCGCCGAGATCGATCATGACCTCGTTAGCCGCACACATTCCTCCCCACGCCGCATTCATTGCGTTGGGATTTCCGTTCTCGTCATAGGTGCCGATTATCAGCACAGGCTGAGGTGCCAAAAAGGGATTAACGCCAAAATTTTTACGCATAGCAATTCTCCTTTACAGATTTTTTTGTTTGATTATAATATTGTATCACAAACAGAACAAAAAATCAATACTTAATCAAGACCGAGCGCCTCTATTTCGGAAATGATCTCTTTTTTGCGCTCAAAAAACAACATATCCTTGTTATGCTCGAAATACTCCTTACAGCCGTAGCGGCTGATAAAGTGAGTCGCATAGGGGTTTATGGTAAGCTCGGTGATGAGAATAAGCAGTTCCTGTCCGTTCTTGTCAAACGCCTCTTCGCAGAATTTGAAAACGTTCGATAACATTCCGCTCGATTTGGTAACGCCCTTTTCGAGCGATTTCTTGCGCTTGTCAAAATCGGCTTTCACAAGCTTGAACGCCTCGGCGGCGTCCTTAGGCTGCTTTTCAATTAACGAGGCTCGCTCGTTGAAAAGCGTTTCAATGGTCGCGTGAAGAACATACTCGCGGTCGCCCGATATATTGGACGCTTTCTTTCCGACCGCTATCTCCTTTTGCTTAGCCTCGATCTGTCGGGTGAGGGATTCCTCGAAATTCTTATCGACGGTAAAGTCGAATTTAGCAGTTTTCAGGCAGCCCATAAGCTCCGTAAGTTCGCTTTCCGACAAAAACGTTTCACGAATTACCTCGACCAGTCCGTCCAGCATAAGTCCGATAAGCGACAGCCGCTCGTCAAATTTCGCGTTCTTGGCACGCTCGGCGATCTCCTTGTCGGCCTTGCCCTCAAGAATCTTGACGACCTGATAATCCGACTTGTACTTATTGAATAGGTCGTAGTATATAGCGAAGCTTTTTGCGATCTTCTTATTCTGCAAATACTGCCCGATAAGCTGCTCGTTGACGGCAAAGCCTTTTTGCTCGTACAGCTTTATCATCTCGGACAAGTCCGACCAACCGCGCGCCGTCGCGAAGCTCTTTCCGTCGACGGTGGTCTCGATCTTGTAAAAGTCGTCCTTCTTGATATCAAGATAGGTAATGATCGCGGCGTGAACACCCTTTGCGTAGGCGTATTCCTTCCACGCGTCGTAATTCGCCTCAACGTCAATGCGCTTTAAACGGTCCCATGTAACGATATCGAACTCGCGAACGGAGTTGTTGTACTCGGGAGGATTTCCCGCGGTAACGACTATCCACCCGTCGGGAACACGGTGACGTCCGAACGTCTTGTACTGCAAAAATTGCAACATAGCGGGTGCTAACGTTTCCGAAACGCAGTTGATCTCATCAAGGAAAAGTATACCCTCGGTAACTCCCGTAAACTCGATCATATCGTAAACGCTTGCGATTATCTCGCTCATCGTGTATTCGGAAACGCTGTATTCCTCGCCGCCGTAATTCTTCTTCACGATAAACGGCAGCCCAAGCGCGGACTGTCTCGTGTGATGGGTCATCGAGTAGCTCACCAGACCTATCTTCATCTCCTCGGCGATCTGCTCCATTATCGCGGTCTTGCCTATGCCGGGCGCACCTATAAGAAATATCGGACGCTGCTTTTCTATCGGGATAGCGAAGTTTCCGAATTTATCCTTTGTCAGATATGCTGAAACCGCGTTCTTAATATCATATTTTGCTTGTTTTATGTTCATTTTTTCCTCCAAAAATTTTTTGGCACTGTGCTAAATATCGTAATACTCGAATTTTATCTCGTTATGCTCGCAGAACTCCTCAACGTGCGGCGCGTGCGGAACTCCGACCACCAGATCCGGACAATTTGGAGCGTGAAAAAGATACACGCGCCACCATTTACATTTCTCGCTGAAATACTTCAGCTTTTTCGGAAGGCGGACATACTCCAGCGCTCCCCTGCCGTGCTGCATTGAGAAAGCGTTTGCGTCTATGTTGCTTACTTTGTCGGGAACTATTATCGCTTTCAGCGAAACACAGTCGCCAAACGCGAACTCTCCGATACTCCTTACGCTCTCGGGAATGTTGACGCTCTCCAGTGAGATCAGGTCGCAGAACGCGCTTTCGCCAATCTTTTTAAGACCCTCGGGAAGCGTGATCTTCGTTATCGTCTTGCGGAGCTCGCGGGCAGGCTCTTTTATCCTCGGCGCGTGCGGAGAAAGCGCCCAATCGCCTATCTCTGTCACCTTTGCGCCGCCTATCTCCGCGGGAACGGCAAGCACGGTGCCGCTGCCCTTGTAGCCCGTGATAACGAGCGTTCCGTTGTCGTTCTTTCTGAAATTCCAGTTTTTCTTCAGCTCCGTAACGGAATTTGGGTCGGCGTTAAGTTCGCGCTCCAGTTTTTTCTCGGCTTTGGCGCGTTCGGCGGCGAGGTCGGCGGTGCGATTCTTGAATTCGAGTAAGTATGCGGCACATTCGGTCTTGCCATTTTCGGTCGCGTATTGTATCATCTCGTCACGCTTTTTCGGCAGCTTCAGCCAACCGTTTTCGGCGGCAAGCTCAAGGCACGGTACGTTTCCACTATCGATAAAGCCTTTCATCAGCTTGCCCTTGTTCATTTTGGACTGATTGAAATTTTTCAGCAAAAACCTAAAAAACCTCGGCTGCGGAAAACGCTTAAAATTTATATCCCAAAAATACTCGGTAAAGTGCAGCTTTTTACCTTTACACTCGACTATAAGCGCATTCATCACACGGAAGAACTGCTCATCGTCAAGCTGACCGGATAACCAGCAGTAATTAAGCCAATCATCATTATTCCCACCCTCGGTCATCATTTGTATTCTGTTTTCGGGAACGGCAGCACCCTTATTTTTTAGAAACTCTATTATCTTCCATTCCTCGGAAAAATACGCGTAGAACAAAAGCTCATCGGGCTTAAAGCCTATACTGACCGCGTTTTGGCACAGATAATTCAATGTCCGCAGACGTTCGTTAAACGGCACGAGCTGCACTCCGCAAAAACGCTTGCCTAAATTTATTATCTCCACCGTTTCACGGCGGGTCGCGGTACTCAACAAAGAAAGCGAGTAGTTTTCATCGCCGTACAGCTGATCCAAATAGACAAGCCGCGAACGACGTAATGCCGGTTTGAGCTTCTCTGCGTCAAACAAGAACTTTACTCCGCGCTCAACAAGCACTTTAACCATTTCAAGACCGCGGTAACGGCAGGCAAGCCCCAATGCCCGCGCCGTAAAATTCACCTCGCCCATTTGTTCGAGAGCCTTGGCGACATCGGCAGGAGCGTCCTGCATAACACCCATTTCGAGTTTCTCTATTTTCTGCCAAGGCTTCAATTCCACATAGTTCATAGTTCCTCCTTGTAAACATAACGGACAACGTATTTTTTGCAGTACTCCTCGACATACTAACCGCGCGGCACGATAACGTTTTTCAGGTGCGGCAAGAAATAAAAGATGTTGTCGCTTACCGACTTCCCTCTGCGATAGCTTTAAGCGACCGCGGAAGTTTAACCAATTCAAGAGCGGTACATTGGATTGCCGTAAGCTTGCCGATCCCGACTACACCCTCGGGAATATTCACCGAACGCAATGCCTTGCACTCGTCAAACGCTCTTTCGCCTATTTCGACAATACTGTCGGGCAGCGTTATTTCCGTTATCGTCCTGAAAAACTCACGCCCACGACACACCATGTCGTGAAAGGGCGAAAATACTTCTTTTCCTATCGCCGTGACCGCGCTTTTGCCTATCCTCGCGGGAACGGTTATCATAGTCTGCTGTTCCTTATAGTTTGTAATAACAAGCGCCCCGTCCTCGCGCATGGCAAATTCCAATCCCGAAGCGGTGTCAAGACGGGGATAAAGTTTTCCGCGGAAAGACGCTCCGGCAGTCCCGTCCAAATATACAGATCTTTGGGTTTTCCTTTTGCGGTAACCGTTTCCTTTCGCTGCTCCGAGAACTCCGCGCCGCATTTGTCAAGTTCCCGTATCATAGGCTCGTCGTCAAGCATTATTGCGTAATACAAAAGTTCTCCCAAATCAAACCCGACCCGTTCCGCATTCTCACGCAAATATTTCAGCTCTTTAATTCGCTTTTCAAATGGCAGCGGAGAGCTTTGTTCCGTCCTCGCACATCACCGGCTTGTATATTTGGGGGCGACAAAATACGGTATGGACTTGACCGAAAATTTATCGAGCAGCAAAACCTACAAATCGTCGCCGTAGCTTCCGTAGGTCTGCACCATATAATTGGTAAGCGGAGCGAAAAAATTCGCCCCTCTCCCCACAAGCGCCCTTACGCAGTCAACTCCCCGAAAACGGCACGCAATACCGAGAGCACGCGAGGAATATTCCAGTTCTCCAAGACGCGCGTATATCCGTGCTATCTCCTCGGGAGAGCAGTTTGCCGCCGTGCGCTCCAACTCCTTTGCTTTATCCGCGGGTGATAAATTTTCATAGTCCATTGTAAAACGCCTCTTTATTCCTGCGTTATCTCCAACTTGATACCCTTAGCCTTACAGTACTCCTCCGCGTAGCTTCCCTTGGGACAGTAAGCTGTCAAAATCGAACAGAAGTCCAGTGCTTCAACAGTCTGATATCTATATTCTTTGGCGAGCAGCCGCTTTAAGGACTTAGGAAGAAATATCTCTTTTAAATTCAGATCGTTACTGAACGCTCCCGCGCCTATCTCAAGCACGCCCTCGCATAATGTAACCTTGCGAAGCTTTTTGCAGCCCGCGAACGCATACATTCCTATTCTTTTAACAGAACCGGGAACGGTTATTTCCGTAAGGGAATCGCACCCGTCAAACGCGAACGCACCGATCTCCTCAACACCCTCAGGAATTTCTATCTTCTCAAGCGACTTCAAAAAGGTAAAAGCGCCATCGCCAATAAATTTAAGAGTTTTCGGCAGTGTGAGCGATGTGATCCGCCGTCGCGCCTGCATTTGTTCGTTTGTAAAATTGGCGCTAACGGTGCCCGCGCCCACACCCGACGCGCCCGCAAACGCGCCGTTTCCAATCGCCGTGACCGTGCTTTTACCAATCGTTTCGGGAATGGTAACCTGAGTCGTCAAGCCCTTATAATTGGTGATGATAAGCGTTCCGTCCGCCCGCCCCTTATAGCTCCATATCTTTTTCAGCATGGTAACGGAATTTGGGTTTGCGTTAAGCTCGCGCATCATTTTCTTTTCGGCTTTAGCTTGTTCGGCGACGAGGTCGGCGGTGCGGTTCTTGAAGTCGAGCAGCCACGCCACACACTCGGTACGGTTCGCCATTCGCTGCGCATAATCAATCATTTCATCGCGCCGTTTGGGATTATCGAGCCAGCCCAGCCTTTCAATTACCGGCAGCGAGTCTACGGCATTACAGTCTATCAAACTACGGATAATATCTGTTTTGTTAAGCTTTTCGGTTTTGAAGTTATCGCGGAAGAAATCGAAAATTTCCGCATTCTCAAAGCGTTTTTTCGTGATGTCGTAAACCTTGCCCGTGCAGTGAAACGGTTTTCCGTCAAGCTCTGCGGCGATTGTTTTCATTACGGGAAGATAATCCTCATCCGAGAGCTTGCTCATCATCGCGCCCCACTCGTACCAGTAGCTGTCCGAAGCCATTCCGCCCTCAGTAAGCCTTTTTACGCGTATTTCGGAAAGACACACGTCCTGCCTTTTAAGCTCGTCAACTATAACGGTATCCCTCGCGAAAATAGCGTAATACAGCATTTCCGACGGATAAAACGACAGCTTGTCCTTGTTTTCGCATAAATAGCGCAGTATTTCAAGCCGCTCGCCGTCGGGCAGGAGCGGCAGATATTTTTTGTTGTTCGTTACCGCCTGTTTAACAAGTTTCAAGCCCTTGCAGCAGCACGCTCCCTTGATCTGCTTGAATATTTCCAACAGATACAGCGCATAATTCGAGCGGTAATTGTCGTACTTCAAGCCCGAGTAGCAGTGATAGCGCCGCTCAAGCGTTTCGTCGCGTGGAATATCAAACGTCGCGCCGCAGTCAACAAGCGTTTTCACCGTTTCAAGTCCGCAGAAGCGGCAAGCCGTGCCGAGGGCGCGTGCGGTCATCTCGATATATCCAAGCTCCTTATAGGTTTTCACAAGCTCGTCAAGCGGGCTGTTTATGACAGCCTGTTCAAGTATTTCGGCTTTGTTTTCCTGCGGTATGGTCGTGTAGTCCATCAGTCCTTATTCTCCTTGTAAATATAAGGTATTTTTTTCTGTATGCAATACTCCTCGGCGCGGCTGTCGGGCTTCACCTCGACAGGCTTTTGAGCTGCCGTAATGCCTTTGTTCGCGAAATATTTTTCGGCAAGTGAGCCGCTCGGCGCAACGATACCCAACCATTCCGCACTGACAATGTTAGCGCCAATTCTTTTTAGCGAACCCGGCAGTACAAGCGTTATAAGCGCGGCGCACAGCGAAAACGCATTATCGCCGATTACTTCAACGCCCTCGGGAATTTCAAGAAATTTAAGCGAATTACACCAATATAACGCGCACCTTTCGATAGATTTAACACTTTTCGGAATAATCATCTTTTCCAGCTTGTGGCACTCGGCAAATGTGCTTTCGCTGATTTTAGCCACGCCTTCAGGAATGTTCACCGATATCAGCAATTTACAGTTCCAGAATGCCGCTCTGCCGATAGAGCGGACTGTATCGGGCAGTGTGATCTTCGTTATTGCTTCGCGTATTTCTTTTACTTCGGGCTTTATTCTCGCGGCGAACGGGCAAAACGCGTGATCGCCTATCGCAATAACGGCGTCCTTTCCTATCTTCTCGGGAACGGTCATCTCGGTGCGGTCGTCCTTGTATCCCGTGATAATTATGCCGCCCACGCATTTTTTATAGCTCCATATCTGTTTTAGTGCAGTTACGGAATTCAGGGCGGCGTTCAGCTCCCGCATCATTTTCTTTTCGGCGTTTTTCTTCTCTTTGACGAGATCGGTGGTGCGGTTTTTAAAGTTGAGCAGCCACGCCACGCACTCGTTCTTGCCGTTTTATTCGCGTATTCGATAAGCTGTGCGTTTTCGGATTTTTCAGCCAGCCGTTTTTCTCGCATATCGGCAGACAGCCGAGAGAGTTCTCGTCAATAATGCGCTGCATGGTACGCTTTTTAGTCATTCGGCTTTGATCGAAATTTTGTAAAGTGATTTCGAAAAATGGCGGCTCGAAGCACCGCTTGTTGCCCCATAGCCATAAGGCCTCGGAATAGAGCGGCTTATCCGTTTCCGCACGCAGCATAGCCGCAACTTTTGAAAAGGTCTTGAGCGGCATCGTTTTGATCTCGCAGACAAGCGCGAACCAGAGATCATAAGAGGGATTGTTTCTGTAACTTCTTCCCGTACCGTTATAAAGCACGTTACGCACATTTTCGGTGAGCGCCGCGCCGAATTATGTACCTAACGAATAATGCTCCATCATATTTCGTCCCTTCTCAGCACCAGTTTTATCGCCCAAGCGGGGACCTCGGGCACGTCATATCCCTCAACGAAAACGAATGCGGTGTCATAAGGCGGCATTTTCGCGGGAAAGTCTCCATATCCGTCGGTAAAGTAGATAAGCCCTTTAAGGTTGTCAAATTCCTTGATCTCGACCAGCGAATTCACATAACTGAACACGGGACGGAAATCCGTGCCGCCGAATCCGTGGAGTTGCATATTTTTCAGATAGCCGTCGAACTCTGCCTGCGTAGTTATTTTAACGTCCTCCTGAATCGCCGCGTCACACTGGATTATGTGTAGATTTATTTTCGTGAAAAAGCTCTCGGTGGATTTGAGGATATTGTATGTTTTCTGTACGAATGTCTGCACAAGCTCTCCCGACACAGAGCCTGAAGTGTCTATGGCGATAACAAACTCGCGGATACGCTTTACGTCCTTATATTCCAGAGGTTCAATAAGCGGCATATTCTCATACAGCTCCAGTCCGTAAGTGTAGAAATTGTAGTCAAATTCGTCCGGATTGATCTTCATTACTTCGCCGCGCGTCGCAAATTTTTTCAGAAACTCGGTGTAGTCATATCGTTCGCGCGTTACCTCACGAAGGTTTTGCGTGAGCAGTCCGGCACCATACCCCTGCCGATTCCCGAACGCCTCCATATCTATCTGCATGCGCTCGGCTATGCCGCCCCAATCCTCGGAAAGCTCATAATACCTCTCGCTCTGCCATGTATTGTCGTCCTCTCCCCCAATACTGTGGCGATATCCCGGTATACCGTGTTCAGCCTTTTGCTCGTCGGTCATATACCAGATCAGATGATCGTCGAATTTAAACAGCATATCCAAAGTCTTGACTGTCTTTTCTGGCAGCTTTTTATCAACAAGAAAGCGATACACCTTTTCCGCCGAAAGCAGGGTAAGCTCGCCGCCGAAGCCCTCCAAAAACTGCTTCTGACGGTCCGTGCGAAGAGTGTTGAGATACGGAAGCTGAAGGTCGTTTATCGCGCTCTCGACAGCCACATCGCACGCAATATTCCATAAACCTCTGTCAACCGCGGGGTTGATGAACATATGCTTAAATACACAATGAAATACCGAGTGCAGAAAACCGCGTACCGGCAGGTTTTCCTCCACACGGTACGATGTCAGGATATGCTTAGGATCATACAGATACACCCGTCCGTCGGTCGACGTGCAGGTAGTAAAATCGGGTTTGGAGCTGATATCGAAACGGCTCAGCGCCATGTCGAGGAACCGCAGATTTACTAACAGCTTATTCCGCGACATATTGATTATTTCCAGAGCGATTTTTTCGACTTTTTCCTGTGTTACCTCGTCAAGCATTACTTCACCTCTTTATTTCTTGAGAACACGCAGCCGCAATAATTCTGCCGGTACAGTCCGTACTCGCGAGACAATTCAATTGAGCGCAGATAGCCGCCTTTTTTCTTAAAGTCGTTCGGTAAGCTCTTGACGCCGCATATCTCCGATAATTCCGCGCCGATCTCGTTAAGCTTCTGAGAATTTTTCAGCGGGCTGATTGACAAAGTAGAACAGAAGTAATCAAATCCGTGCTCCGCAGCGTATTTCGCGGCGCGTTCCAGTCTCAGCCTGTAACACACAAAACACCTCTCGCCGCCCTCTGCGCACTGCTCCAATCCCTTCACCGCTCCGAAGAACTCCTCGGGATCGTATTCGTCAACGATAAGTGTTACGGAGTTCTTGACGGGCAGCTCCGCGATCAGCCGGCGCTGCTCCTCCGCGCGCTTGTCGAACTCCTCCTTCGGTGAGATATTCGGATTGTAGTACAAATCCGTTATCGAAAAGTACTGCGACAGATATTCCAGACAATAGCTCGAGCAAGGAGCGCAGCAGCTGTGCAGCAGCAGCTTCGGCGTTCCCTCAATCGTTTTCAGCAGCTCGTCAAGCTTTCGCTGATAGTTTACCTTCGGCTCGTTCATCGTTCACTTCCCCGCGTATCTATCGCGTTGCGCGACCGCGAGACTGTCACAGCGCTCATTCTCCGCATGACCCGCGTGGCCCTTTATCCAGCAGAACTCCGCTTTATGCACGTCCAGCAAGTTCAGCAGCCTCTCCCACAGATCCGGATTGAGCGCGGGCTTGCCGTCGCTTTTTTTCCAGCCGCGTTTTCGCCAGCCAACAGCCCAACCCTTGGTTATCCCGTCAACAACATACTTACTGTCGGTGGTTATCCTAACCTCACATGGGAATTTAAGCGCTTCCAGTGCTGTTATCACGCCGAGCAATTCCATACGGTTGTTGGTGGTATGAGCGTCGCCGCCGCTTATTTCCTTCTCCTTGCCATCGCAGCGCAGTATCGCGCCAAATCCACCGGGACCCGGATTACCGCTGCACGCGCCGTCACTGAAAATTTCAACAAATCTCATTTTAATACACCTCTCAATATACCCATTATACTACAAAGCCACCATAAAGTCAAGAAATCCGCCCTCTGATGAGGACGGATATTTTTCTTGAATTTGCACCGGCAATACTCTGTATCAGTTTGCAAGACCCGCTCTTTCGATACCTTCCGTAAAGTACTTTTGCAAGAAGATATACATTATCAAAATCGGCGCTATTGCCATAAGACACCCTGCCTCGACCCATACCATGTAGTCGGAGGCAAGACCGACCAAGCCTGTAAGCTTGAGCGACATTATATTCGCAAGACCCAAAATGTTCAGAGAGATAGTCTGCGAATTCGTGAAGAACATCGAGCTGATGAAGTAATCGTTCCAATACCATACGATTGAGAAGATGAAAACGGTCAGGAACGAGCTTGCCGCGTTCGGAACCATAACGCTGATAAAGGTCTTGAACGGTCCGCAGCCGTCAAGATACGCCGCGTCCTCAAGCTCCTTGGGAAGCCCGCGGAAGAACTGCCTGAACAGATAAATGAACAGACCGCCGCGGATACCGTTGCCAAACAGCGCGGGGATATACATCGTAAAGTTATTGTTGATAAAGCTTACGGTGCTGCCTGTCAGCGCGTTCAGCAAACCGAATATATCGAAGTTTCTGAACAGGTTGAACTGCGGCAGGATGATAATTTGCGGCGGTACGATGATCTGGAGGAGCACCAACGCAAACAGCGCTTTCTTTCCCTTGAACTGGAAGCGCGCAAAGCCGTAGCCTGTAATAGCGCACGACGCAACCTGCAGAACCGATGCTACAATGTTAAGCTGTATCGTGTTCCAAAGCACGTCGGGATAGTTGATCGCCTCCCAGACATCCTTAAAGTTATTAAGGCGTATGTTTTTCGGAATCCACATTACCGACGGATCATGCATTTCCGCCTGCGGACGGAGCGAAGCGCTTATCATATACATGATCGGATACAGAATTACAAACGCCAGACCGAAAATCAGAACCGCTCTGAATATAGGCCATATCCAGCCACCCACTCTGCGCCAGAAGATATAGGTGTAATGCTTGCGCTCTTCTGGGGTATAGTGAGGGTAATTCTTGATAATGCTCCAATTGGTCACACGATAATGCTTCTTATCTCTCCTAGGCTCGCCGTCCGATGCGGAAGTACCGTTGACGGCGGAAGCAGCAGCTGCTGCTTCCTCAAGATCGGAGGTATTTTTAATGATTTTCTCTGACAATTAAAGCACCTCCTTATTCGTTCTCGTAGTAAACAAATCTGCTTACGATCACGACGACAAGTCCCAGTATCGCGCCGATTATCGCGAAGTATATCCACGCCAGCGCCGCAGAGTAACCGTAATCGCCAAGCTGTGACTGCTTAAGAACCAGATTCATTACTTCGTTATCCGTTGAAACGAATGCGTCTATTATCGTGTAAATTAGATTTGCCAAGATCATCGGGCTGATTATCGGGAAGGTGATCTTCCAGAAAAACTCCCATGCGGTCGCTCCCTCCATATTCGCCGCTTCCTTTGCGGACGGCGGAATATTTTGCAGAGCGGAAAGGAATATCAATATCTGGATACCGGAGTTCCATACGAGGTTCAGAATGTTTGCGGTAAGCTCCTCAATGAACGTTGTAAACTGCGGATTGATATTGTAGATACCCACAAATTCCATAAGCTCGGATACCAGATCGGTTTTAAACAGCGCACTGAACTGCGTTGCTCCCGAGATACCCTGCGACGCCATATCACCGTTGATTACCGTGATGATAGGACCTGTTGCAATAAGCACCGGCAGGAAGAATATCGCTCTCGCCAAGGTTCTGCCTCTGAACTTCTGATTAAGCATGATAGCTATAAACAGCGAGAATATCATAATAACAAACGCCTGCGGAATGATCTCGCCTATCGACTCGACCAACAGCCTCGGGAAATCCGCGTCTCCCGTAAACGCTCTTATGTAGTGCGCAAAGCTGTTCCATTCCATACGGATACCAGCGCTTGTGTAGCCTGCCGCGAGAGCGTCGGCCTTATCCATAAGCGTTGTCTTGCTCATCGAGTACGCAAGCGAGGTAATAACGGGCGATACGAACAGCCAAAGAGAGCCTATAAGCCATAACGCGATAAATCCGTAACCATACAGGTGCTTTTTACGCTCATACGGTATCTTGTTGGTCTTGATCTTACGTTCTCTCTTCTCGCCCTTTTGTCTGCGAACGTCGACCTCCTCACCCGCCGCGTTGAATGCAGCAGCGGCGGCAGTATTGTGCGCCGAACGCTTCACAACGGGAGACTCCTGTACTGCCTGCTTAGCCGTATCTGTTGCTTCCTCGATCTTTTCAACCGTTTCTTCAACCTTGGGGGTGTTTTCCGATACTTCCGATGTTTCCTTTTTCTTCTTACTCATCAGTCAGTCGTCACTCCTTTCCAAGATTTTGTCGGCAGCTTGACCTCAGTACCGTTGATCTTCAGCGTGTAATTATCAAGATCCGCCGTAAGCACTGTACCGTTATCGAACGTACACTCGACCACTCTCGAAGAAAGGAATTTGTGATCCGTGATAGCCGAACCGGACACGCCCGCGATATTTTCATTAAAGAACTTGTATTCCTCTGCGGCAATATCAAGCCAACCCTCGTAGTGTGTGTAGAACAGCTTTTCGTACTTGCAGTCCGTAAGCGTGTTCGGCGACTCATACATAAAGTCATAGTGCAGAGGTGTGCCCGTAACAACGGAGAGCAAAAACAGCTCGTCTGCGCTCGCGCTTGCGTTTCTCGCCTTTGAGGTGTACGGAATGTATCCATGTACCACTATCTGATAGAACGGGATATCGTAGTCCGTGATATCAAAGCCGCTGCTGTAAAGCGGTATATTGCGCATACTGTCGACATATTTCAGCGCGTAATCGTTGCAAGCCGACGCCGCGAACTTGATACCGCTGTTGTTGATAAGCTCGTAGCTCTTCTTGAGATTCTCAACAGCCTGCTGTCTGGAGGTTTTTTTGTTGGCGCTGCCGCTGTAATCGCCATACAGCAAACTTGTGCCGTTTCCAACGGAAATTGCTCCGATACCCTCCGCCGAGTAGCTGGAAACTACCTCGCCGTAAACTTTATTATAGTAAGCGGGGGTAAGGATAAACCAGTTCGGTCTTGTATCGTGCGGTGTACCGAATGCTATCTCGTATTCACCCTGAGTAGCATATGCCTTTGTAACTCCGATAACGGACGCGCCCGTTCTGGAGTAACCGTTTCCGCTGCGCTCAAACTCCGTCAGATCTACGTTGGGCGCAAGCGTGATGCCCGCTGTAACACAATAATCCTGAAGTGCCTTGAACGCGCTCTTTCCGCCAAGCGAACTTGCGTAATCTACGGAATTGGATATTCTGTCGGTAATACCGGCCTTATTAAAATCGTTGTACGCAACGACCATATTGTCCACTCCGCGGTTTTTCAGCTCCTCGAGAATGATCTTAGCCTGTTCATACGTCGTTGCCGGCGTCTCAAGTTTGAGCGGGAGACCCAAAACGGAACGCTCCTTGACAACGCCGCCATAAAGGTCAATATACAGCGAATTGTTCGCATCGGCCTTCTTTGACATCAGGCCCTCGTCCAACAGATACTGCTGATAACGCTTGGCAACGTCAACATATGTCGCGCCGTTCTTCGCGATCGGATAGTACCGTACAGTGAGCCTTGGCTCGGGAACTCTTGTCTGCTCATACGCCTTAAGGTTAGACGCGTTCACGCCGCCCAAAGAGTACTGGTCGTTTGCTCTTACCGCAAACTCAAAATATGCCGTGTTGAAGCCGGTAGCTTCCTGACCCGCAACACCCGCCTTAGCGGTAGCATAAGCCGCACCCTCCGTAATTACTTCAAGAAGCGCGGAATTTTCCTTAACCACACCAAGTATCGGCAGATACGCCTGCTCGGTCTTTTTGGGGGCTCTTTCCTGAGAAAGCGAGTAATCACGACCGTATATCTTCTGGGAATATTTGTTCGACGCAGTTTTGCCGTTGTTAAAGTTGATAACGGCACCCGAGCCGTCGGGAATAACAAAATATCCGTCCTCGTCAAGATATGCGGCGTTCATAGCGGGAAATAAACTCAAGTCAACGATCGAACGCGTAGACTCGGTGACCTCCCCGGGTGCCTCCATCTCCAGCTCATATACCTCGTCAAGCGCCACGGAAACATCGTAATGATCATCCGTAAGCGTTACATAATACGGAACTGTAATTCCCTGCTCGGGGAAAGTAACCGTTGCCTTAAAGCCGTTATTGGTCTTTTCAACCGTCGTCGTTCCGTCATAAGCCGAGCGCACGAACGTAATAGGCGCGTCGCTGTCGGTTACTCTAACAGTGTTGATCGTCATAGCGGACTTCAGCTGAGCCTTCAACTGTGCGCTTCTCGTGTTGGGATCGCTGTCGGCATTGTACGGATTACTCCAGATTATCTCGCCGTTGTCAAGACATTCCACCGCAAACGAACCCGTCATTTCGTTGACGTACATTTTCAGGCTTGAGGATGACGCACACTCCGTCATAGCGGCAAGCGCTTCCGCCTCGGTTATCTGCGGCTGTTCAGTGGAGACATCCTGCCCCGCGCCGTCAGCGTCTCCCGCATTGTCGGAAGATTCGCCGGCTTCTGCGGGCTGCATAACCCCGGTATTATCCGCCGCCTCAGACCATGCGCTTTGGCTCGTTGTTGCCAGCATAACTGCGCAAAGCGCGGAAATCATTATTTTCTTGCGAAATTGCAGCATTTTTACACCACCATCTTCAAACTATATTAACGCAGCTTCTTCTGCTCCTTCTTTATCTGTGCTTTCTCGTACAAAGTATACGCAACACATACGACAGCAATTACCGCCACGATCACGCCGACCATTATAAGTATCAGCGCCGCAGATGACAAACTCGGATTTCTGTAAAGCAACTCGGTATATATCGCGTAAACGAACAGATAAACCTGCTGGAACAGCGATACAAGGAGCACTGCCAGAATTATAATGATAACCATCGCCACTATCGTGAACAGCATTGAAACTATCGTCTGCCAGAAATTGTACTGGTGAACTGTTTTCATTCCCGAGATGAGCAAAAGCGCACTGTAACCAATCGTAATGATGTTTACAAATGTCAGGAACGTAGCCTCGTCTCTTGTAAGACAGTTGGATAGGATTATGTTTATGATCCTGCCGATTATGTACGGAACAAGAGCGTATGCCGTATTGACACAGATGTTTCTCATCGTACCCTCGCCGTTAAACAGCGTACACAGCGCCCAGTTTCCGACTACCCATGTAACGAATAGCAGGATTGACTGAATAATTACAGGAACTATATTGAACACCTTTGTCATCGAATAATTATGCAGGAAACCGGTCAAAAGCTGGTCGCATATACTGACAATAAAGAATATTGCGACAATGACCATAGCCACCTTCATATTATACGCTTTTTTCCAGCGCAGATCCTCATAACCCTCAAAGGGGTGACGCATAATGTAGAACGGCCATTTCCAAGCCGGAAGATCCAGATCAAACCGCATTGCTTACCCCTCCTCTTTCTTTTGCTGCTCACGGAGTATCTTGTCCGCCGCAGCACGTTTTTTCGCTCTCGCCTTACCTCTTATGGACGAGATCACATAGATCGCAACAAATATTGCAATGATGATGACTGCAAACAGCGTAAAGTTGTCGCGGATAAAGTTCATACGCCAGCTCTTGAACGCGTCGGAATAACCGCTCCTCGACTGGAAATAGAAGTTATCCATGGCCGCTTCGTAATCCTTAGCGTTAAGGTAAGCGTTTCCGAGACCGATATATGCCATCCAGTAGTTGGAATCGCGGCGCAGTACTTCATTCCAAGGCTCCATCGCCTCGTTGTATTTGCCCGCATTGAACAAGGACATGGCCTCGTGAACAATTGAACCAAACTCGGTACGTTTAAATACCGTGATCGTGCTCTTTCTGCTGTCAAGGACATACACGTCGGTACCAATGCTCTCAACCGCATTAACCGTCGTAAATGTTCCCTTCTGGTCACCGCTTCCGCCGAAGATAAACATCAGCGTACACTCATCATCATACTGGAACACGCGCCCCGTCTGAAGATCCAGAAGATTTATCTCTCCGTTAGGTCCGACATCGACGTCGCATATCTGCGAGCTGTAAGTCGTACCTCGGTAATACTTTATCAACGGATCTCCGAATGAATATTCGTTATAACCGAGGTTGATAAAGATGTTTGTGCCTGCCGAGTTCATCTTCTTGAGAACGTCCGTGTCGGAATTCTTATTCTTTGTTACGGTGTAAACGAAGTTATCGTCATCTATATCGAAGTTGCTGAGCTCAACCGGAACGCTTCTCTTCATACGCTTGATCTGCTCTGTCGTCATAATCAGCTTCCAGAAAGCGTTCAGGATAACCTCACCCGTTTTCTCAACGCGGTTTGCGCCGTAGTATCCGTTGAATTCGCCCTCGCGCGAGAATACGACCGCGCCTCTTGTGATAGTAGTAATGCAGATATAAACATTCTTGGCAGCGTCGACAAGCACCTTTTCGGGTCTGAACGTCGTACCCGCATCATAGTAGATGTCATCGGGTCTTGTAAAGACCTCAAGAACCTTGCCGTAGCCCACTCCGTTCGCGTCCTTATCAACAGTGAACTGCACTACACGCTCATTCTCACTGTCGGCAACATAAACGTTGTCATCGTCAACAAACACGCCAGTCGGAGTGTTGAAATAAATACTTGTTTCCTTTGAATAACGCTCCTCTGTCAGGCTGCCGCTGTCAAACTGCGACTTTTTCTCGCCGAGCCACTCCTGCTTGTCTGAAAAATCAAGATACTCAATAGCGTTTACAAGGTTGAAGTTCTTATCGGTAACGACAATACGCCCCCTCTGGGATTTCGTATCATAGTTGCCGGTGTAGCCGCTGTCCGCGATATAGAGGTTCTCATTGTCGTCGAAGTACAAATCGGCGGGATTTGTAAACTGACCGCAGCCTATATCCAGACCCGAAACAACCTTATCGACAACGTAGCCGTTCTGCGACGGAACGGGATCGCCCCACCAGTCGTAGTTATAGCCCGTATACGGCTCGTCAGCATATGCAACAACGCCCGTGCATAACATAGCCGCCGCCAGAACAGCAGACACGACCCGTCTTGCGATGCGTTTAATTGATGGCACCGAAATCATCCTTTCGTAAGTAAAATCGAACGTCAGTCCTTAAGACCCGAATGAGCCATTGTTTCAACAACGTTGCTCTGCAAAATAAGGAACAGTATCATAGGCGGCAGCATCAGTACGACGACAGTGGCGTAGGAAACGCCCGCTCTCGCCAGACCGGAAGCCGCTATCTGCTGCATTACGATCGGGATAGGCTTCAGCTGCTCGGAGTAAACGAACAGATAACCCGTAATCTGCCATGCGCCCTGGAACGCGAAAATCATCAGCGTCAGCCATGCGGGCTTTACGTTCGGCATAACTATCTGCCAGCAAATTCTCAGGTGAGAAGCACCGTCAAGCTTGGCAGCCTCGATCATGGATTCGGGTATCTGCCCCATAAACTGCTTCATAAGGAACAAGCCCATAGGAGTAGCAATGTAGGGCAATGTAAGCGCGAAATATGTGTCGATAAGTCCCATATTCGCCATTACGATATACTGTACGATATACGTAACGGAGGATGTAAACAGCAGCGCTACCTCAATGACCTTATTCATCGCCTTGATGCCGGGTGCCTTTACCTTAGCCAACACATACGCCGCGGAGGACGCAAACAGCAACTGCGCCACGGTAACGACTACCGAAACAAATACGGAGTTGAACACGTATCTCGAAAACGGAACGTCCATACCGCCCGCAACCTTCAGCATATCCTCAAAGGACTGCATAGTCGGACGCTGAACATACAGCTTCGGCGGAAACAGGAACAATTCCTCAACGGGCTTGATTGACTGAATGAACGAGAAATAGATCGGGAACAGCATAAATATGCCGACCAATGCGAGAAGGATAAATATCGCGATATCTCCGCCGCGGGAGCCGCCCCACATTCTTCTTTTCTTAATTAGTCGCAAGTGAAGTCCTCCTCTCCCGTGAGTCTTTTAATGGTATGGCAGGCAATAGCGACTATCGCCGATGTTGCCAGCACCGCCAGCATACCGATTGCAAGCACTCTCATGATCTCGCCGCCAAACAGCTTCATCGGGCAGGAGCATTCCTTTTCACAAACATTTTCTTCGGAAAACTCTTTTTTCAGAAACTTCATCTCAAAGCCCTCCTTATGTATCGAGAATTCCGCTCATTGCCTTGCGGATAACATTGTTTACAAGCAGCATCACAACGAACAGGAAGAAGCAGACCGCACACGCATAACCCATCTCAAACCTGATTGAACCATAGTCAAACGCGTGTGTCATCAATGTGTGCGCCGCATAATCCGTCGACGGAAAAGCTGTCAGGAACCTTCCGATATCACCCGCCGTAAAGGAAGCGGTGATCTGCATAACCGCCGCGAACAGCAGCTGCGGTCCCATTGCGGGAACCGTTATGTAGATAAGCTCTTGGAAGCGGTTCTTGATACCCTCGATAGCACCTGCCTCATAGCCCGCCTTGTCGATACCCTGCAAGCCCGCGCGTATCGCAAGGAAACCTGCACCAAGCGACATCCACATCTGCACAATGATAACGCACATCAGTATATATCGCGAGTCGGTCAGCCACTGCTGCGGACCTCTGATAATACCGAGGTTCATAAGAACCGAGTTCAGCGGACCCTGTGCGTCACCCGAGAAGATGAGCTGCCAAGTAGCGTAGATGTTGCCTGCAAGGGTCGGCGCGTAGAAGATATAGGTGAACACGGTTTTCAGCGGACCGGGCATCTCATTAATGAGCCACGCAAGCATGAAGCACATGATATAGCTCACGGGACCCGTGATGATCGCGAATACCAGTGTATTCTGTATAGCGATAAGGAAAACGTCGTCCGCCAGAAACAGTGTATAGAAGTTTGACAATCCCGTCCACTTCGGGAACTGAGCCATATTGAAGTTCGTAAAGCCGACAGGCAATGAAATCAATACGGGTATTGCCGTAAAGAATAAAAACAGTAGAAAGTACGGCAGAGCGAGGACATACGCGCTGGAGTTCTTCTTCATCTCGCGCATGGTATAACGAAACTTGCTGTCCTCGATATATTGAGATTTTTCTTTACCGAACAAGCTGATTCCTCCTAAAATTTAATAGGTAAACCCAAACGGTTACCGCACGATATGACCGTCGTCGTCAATGTTATAGCCCAAGTCCTCAAGCTTTCTTACGATCTCGGCATTGATGTCGCGGTTGTAGGACGAAAGCTGGAAGCGCGGCGACTTCTTGCTGTTGACAACGGCTCTGAACGCGTTGTAAACGTTTCTCGTTACAGCGTAAGAAGCGGGAATGATCGGAACTTCTTTCAAATTCTGCATCTGATCATATATCTTCTCGTATTCCGCAGTAGACCAGTTAAGCTTAGCAAGCGCCTCGACGTTCGCGGTGTCATAGCGTCCGAGCGGACCCATAACCGCCTCGATGGTCTTACCGTATTCGACCTGCACATCCGTAGAGGTGAACCATGTAATGAAATCCCAAGCCGCGTTTACATCGGAGCAACTGTTGAAGATAACCGCGCCCGACGAACCGGAGTTAGCGGTATAATCAATTATGTCGTTACCGTTAGCGTCCTTTCTGAGTGTTCCGGGAACGTGAGTGAAATCCCACAAGCCCTTGATCTCGGGAGCCGCTACGGACAGCTGGCTGTAAAATCCTGCGTAATTCTGGATAACAAGCGGCATTTCACCTGTTCTGAACAAAGAGAACGCGTCATATGTCTGTTTGAAATCAAATATGGTGTAGAACTTCGTCCATTGTGTAAACGCTTCGACCGCCGCCTCGGTGTCGAAAGTCGTAGCGGTGAGCTCGTCGTTGTAGAAGTTCTGACCCGTCTGGTTCATCAACAGGACGAACGTGTTGCCTGCATCAAATACCTGCGAAGAAATGTTTGACGGCAGAATAAGACCTACCTGCAGATATTTTCTCTGAAGATCGGGAAGCATCGCAATAAGCTGCTCCCATGTCTCGGGGGGGGCCTGACCAAGCTCCTCGAGTACGTCGGTACGGTAGAACAGCATCGGGAAGTTATCCGTCAGCGGCAGTCCGTAAACGCCGTCTTCATATTCATACAATGTGGAAACGTTCTCGGGGAAACGTTTTATGACCTCATTATAACCCGGCAGCTCTTTAAGGTTGACTACCAGTCCTCTTGACGCGCAGACTACCGGAAAGTCACCGCCGATAAACAGCGCGACCTCGGGTCCCTTGTCGGCGAGTGTCGCCTCAAGGATAGCACCCTGTACAAGGCGTATGCCTACCTGCGTGGTATGCTCGGGATTGTATTCGCTCGATACGATCTCGTTGATAACCGTCGCCTGGTCACGCCCGAGGGATACCCAGACGTTAAGCGACTTGGAGTTGCTCTCGGAGATCGAGGTATAATCCTCAAAGAACGAACCCATAAACGACTGGAAGTTAAACGCCAGCGCCTGGAAGAAATTAGATTTTGAATTTCTGTACTTATCGTGAACTGTCCTTACCTCAAAATAGTCCATTTCAAGAGGCTGACCGCGATAATCTCTCATCCATGCTGAAAGCGAGTTAATCTGATCGCGTATACCGGACGATCTCGACGATACCATCATTGGAATGTCCTCGGGATGCTTTACCGCCATATTCAGTATGACCGCCATCGTCTGAAGCGTAGTAGCCTCGGAGCCGCCGGAGCCCGTCAGTCTCTCAATGCCCTCTTTCTCGGCATATAGCGTGTTGATTGTCGACTGGAAGAACGGAATAAGCTCGGGAATCTGTTCCTGAATGTAATAATCGTTGTATTCGTCGGGATCGGTAGAGGTGATCATTACAATACGTCTGTAATAGTAGTTCAGCTGGTAAATAACATCATCCAGACGCTCCATAACCTCGCCGATGTCGCCGGGGATAGCCTCAAACGCTATGGTATTGGTTCCCGCGTTAAGCTTGACATAAATCGGCTCACCCGACTCGGTAGTCGGCTCGACAGTCTGCCATTTTGGGCTGTACTGTATTTTAACGTCGTCAAGCTCCTTACAGGGAACCACTCCGTTAACGTAAATACGTCTGTTCGAGAAGAAGCCGCGCATCGTGCTCTGACGAACTCTCATATTTATATTGTACCAACCGTCCGCAGGTACGGTGACCTCGTACACGGTCATCATAGTCGCCTTGCTCCACGTATCCGCACCGATAGTGTTATAGCGCTTGTTTACGGGATGCGAGGGACTTATCGTGTAGTCCGAACGATCATAGGTGGGGTACAGCGTGGACGATGTGGTATACTTTGGCGTTTCAGCCTCAACGAGGATAGCCTCGCCGCTCGTCAGCGCGGGAGTATTGTCGATATCCGCCTGCGAGGGCTTGATGTCCGCATAAGAGGGCAGCTCCTCGGAATTGTAGAAACGGATATTCTTCATGTAGATATTGGTCTTGACGCCGTTGAGAGTAAGCGTGTGCTTACCCGCGTCAAGGTAGAAGAAGTACGGCGTGTTTATAAGTCCGTCCTTATCCTTAATAGGATATGTAACCCAGCAGTCATATTCTACCTGCGGAGGGCGCTTCTGGTTCTTGTTGAGCGCGTCGTATTGAATGCTGGCGGTCTTGTTTCGCCAGTATCTGTCAAGTTCTACCAGCCTTACCTCGTCAAACGGTGTCTCGCCGTCCAGCAGCATCTCAACCTCAACAGTGGTATTGTTGCCGGCAACAGGGTAGTAGAACATCTCCATATTATAAAGACCTGAGGTTTTCACCTCAAAATCCCATGAGACCGTTCCATCACTGTTGAGCCACGAAACACAGTCCTTTTCACCCTCAAAGTCGACGAGCTCGCACTCCGCGCCGTTGGACGCGGAAAACTTCGTCATATCGACGGTGATCTCCTCCATGGGCTTCGCCGCGTCGGAAAACCTTTTTATATAGTTCTTATACGCATTGGCATTGCTGACAATATTAAGGTTATCGGCAGAGACCTCCTCTTCCTGAGAGTTATCCTGCGCATAGGACACAACTCGACCGCCCACCTGCAGCACAGACAGAGCAGTCACCGCCGACATTGCGAGCGAAAGAAATCTTTTAAGCCCGAATTTCTGCTTTTTTGTCACAGTAATATCCACCTTTCCACAACAAATTAGCTGAATATATATCTCACTTTATTATAACAAAATTATCACTCCATGTCAATAACTATTGTATATTTTGGTGATTTTGCAAAAAAATTAACAGAGTATTTCATAATTTTAAACAAAAAACCGCCCCGAGATTTGACGTAATGTGAAAATTATCACACAATCGCGGCAAAAACCTTTCGGTTCTGCTCAACGACACGTCTCCCTCGGAGCGGTTTATTAAGTTTAAATTCCCAATTTTTCGACTTACTTTTCCTTAACGGCAATAACAGCTGCGCCTGCGATAACTGCGGGAGCATTTGTCAAGGCGATTTGTCTTACCATTGCCGGCGACGGGTCTTCCGCTCGAAGCCGAGCCCACGCCGCTTTCGCCGGAGTTGTTGTCTGTCCTCGGAGCGTCCGCACCTTGGAACTGCCGTTTGAATTTTCGGTCTATGCCGCTTTTACCTTTACCGCCCTCGTTTTCCGTTCCTGCGCTTTCTGCACTTTTGCGCCTGCTGCGCTTTCCCGTAACCTTCGGGACCGCCGTACCCTCGTTGGCGGCTGCTTCGGCATTGATATCCGCTGCAATATCGGGAACCTTTGCCGCTTTCGCGGCTGTGGTGATTGCGGGGGCGTTTTGCGCACCCTGCGGGATTTTTATATCTTACCCCAATATTTTCTTTCTCTGTCTATTTTATATTTCCTCGTGTGTAAACTTCAAAATCCACCGTCCTTGACGGTTTTTTTCCGTTCATAGCAGTAGTCATCGGAAAAATCCAAAAAGTTTCGGAATTTTTTATAAATTTTTGAAAAAAATAAAAAAGTAAACCCCGCGTGTTTACAGCGGGGTTTACAAAAATTAAAAAATTTACGCGTTGATTACTTTCTCTTTCTGGAAAGAACAACCGCGCCTGCTGCCAGAGCAGCAACGCCTACAACGGCAGCTACGCCCTCAACGCCCGTGTCAACGTTGTTGGGGGTGGAAGTAGTTGTATCATCGGTCTTGTCAGAGCCGGAATCGGGAGCGGGTGTAGAAGAACCGCCGGCAACAGTGTAGTTGCCCTTGCCGTCAAATGTCACGAGAACGTTATCGGAAGTGTCCAAAAGCTCAACCTTATCAACCTGGCACTGGCACAGAGCAGTACCCGCGTAATCAGCCATAGCGACCTGAATAAGACCTATTGTCTCAGCATCGCCGTTTGCAAGCGGATTCTCAAAAGCGTTGGACGTTACTTTATAAGTGTAGTCGCCAACCTTAACAGCGCCGATCTTCTCGTCTCCCGAACTGGTTATACCCAAGTCCTCATCGACAACGCCCCACCATTCCTGAGCGGGCCAGTTATAAGTGTCGTACTTATCACTCTTGTTGTCATCGCAACCGAGATCACCGCCGTTTATAGACAACACCATCGCGCCGCCGATAGCGCCGTCCCAGAAAGGTCTGTCAGCTTCAGCAACAGAGAAGGTGCAGGAGATTTTAGCAATCTTGGAATAATCAAGTCCGTCAATGCCGCCAACGGGCTTACCCTCGTCCGCCTTTGCCACGCCGTCAAAATAAGGAACAAGCATCCAGCTTGCGCCAACCGCAGTATGCAGCTTTTCGGCCTTGTCCGCATCCTTTACGGGTAACCAAAGCGCATTTGCGGAAACAGACATCATTCCGGCAGCAGTAATAGCGGCAGCTACCGATGCAATCTTTGAAAACTTCATAAAATAAATCCTCCTAATAATCTTTACCCGCACTGTGCGGGATAAATCACAGTGAGCGCAACGGCATACTTCGCCCATTATCGCTCTTAGTATAACTATAACATTTTAAGATAATTAAGTCAATATGCATTTTATCTAAATCTTTTTTATTTTTTCGTTTGTTTTACACAGTGCATTCTAAAATTAACCTGTCAAACCGCCCATTATTTGGCAAATTTGCATAAAAAATTACTTTTATATTGAATATTTCCAAAAAAGGTGCTATAATAAATAAGTCAAGTTTTATGTCGCTGTAGCTCAGCAGGATAGAGCGACCGCCTCCTAAGCGGTAGGCCGGAGGTTCGAATCCTCTTAGCGACGCTGAAAATATCGTCGAAAACTTTGATTTCTCAAGGTTTTCGGCGTTTTTCATTTTTGAGCATCAGCCGGAACGGGGCGGAAAATATCCGGAGGCATTCCTGAAAGACTATGAAGGATACATCCATACGGATGCCTGCTGCGGATACAACGGAATCCTGGGCGTAAAAAGATGTCTGTGTTATGCCCATCTACGCCGCACCTTTGTAGATGCATCTGGAAGATGGGCACTGTTCGATCAGAAATTCACTTTCTATTATCCATTGTTTGAAACAATTTCTCATTCTTTTTTCTTACATCATATCTGCCTATACTAAACTGTATTACCCATATAACTGAATACTTTTACGGTATTCTCTTGGAAGAATTTTAAAATATATTTTAAAGGCTGCGGTGAATTTACTCTGGCTATCGTAGCCAACTGCCCTTGCAATTTCTGCTATGCTCATATTGGTTTCCTTTAACATCTTTGCTGCCTGCTCCATGCGGTGTTCTTTGATGTGCGCTGCAAGTGAAGTTCCATAAACGGACTTAAAAGCATTTTTTAAAGTGGTAGGATTAATAAGATACTGTTTGGAAAGATTCTCTATGGTAATTCTTTCTGCCATACACCGTAAAAGCTGGT
>ERZ778495.613-NODE-613-length-31940-cov-7.005426_pt1 | contig 31940 bp, 26 predicted proteins | sample MGYA00433100_ERZ778495 | MGnify/ENA primary metagenome ERZ778495 (study PRJEB29527, sample SAMN07138962) | mouse gut metagenome | material: feces | host: mouse | place: China:Nanjing | collected 2016-01-25 ...
ATGTAATAAGGGTTTTGAGTTTAGGTATTGATTTTGGGGTTGCAAAACAACGGAATTATGTGCATTTTGTCGGAAAATATAAACATGGAGTAAGAGAATTTTATTAATTTTGTTGAAGAACCAGAAAATGCAAAAAGGGAAGATGATTTTATGTGCATTGTAGCTGGATAGGCAATAATATAGTAAAAGTGCACAATAAAGAAATAGCTTAGTTTTGAGGAAAGACAGGCATGTTTAATTGGTTTATTATTATCCATCATGTGAGATAGAAAACATTTTGCTTGTTGGATATTAATAATAAATGTACTTTATAAAATTTACAGTTTATTAAAGGAGAGGTTAAAAATGAAAAAGCGTGTATTAGCATTAGTAATGTCAACAGCTATGATTGCATCTGTATTAACAGCATGTGGCGGTAAGAATGATACGCCAGCTACAGATTCAAATTCTAACGCAAACAATGATGCGAATGCGGCAGATGACGCAAATGCAGGTGACGATGCAAACGCTGGTGATGCAGCAGATGATGCTGCTGGTGATGCGGCAACAGGTGATGACGGCACTGCATTGGGTGGCCCAAGTGGTGAGAATGAGATTGTTATCTGGGTAGCAGAGAATGTTCAGACATTTACACAAGATCAGATCAAGAAGTTCCAAGAGGCAAATTCTGAGTATGCAGGATATTCTATTCGTGTTGAGCCGGTAGGTGAGGGCGACGCAGCAAGTAACATGATTACAGACGTTGAAGGTGGTGCGGATATCTATGGATTTGCACAGGATCAGTTAACTCGTCTTGTAACGGCTGGTGCAATTGCTCCTGTTATTGGGGATTATACACAGTGGGTTACAGATAATAACGACGCAGATTCTGTAGCTGCTTCAAAAGTAGGTGATACATTATTTGCATTCCCTATTACATCAGATAATGGATACTTTATGTATTATGACAAGAGCGTTATTACAGATCCGACTTCTTTGGATACAATTGTAAAGGACTGCGAAGCAGCAGGGAAGGGATTGTACATAGAGATTAACTCTGGTTGGTATCAGCCGGCATTCTTCTTTGGTGCAGGATGTACATTAACATATGATACAGATGATATTGGAAACTTCACAAACTGCAATATTGATTATGCTTCTGATAAGGGTGTAGCTGCATTAAAAGCCTTGATAAATTTGCATAAATCTTCTGCATTTGTAAACGGTTCAGCAGTCAGCAACGCAACAAACTGTGCAGCAATTATTGATGGTACTTGGGATGCAGGCGCAGCAAAGGAGCTGTTTGGCGAGAATTATGCTTGTGCAATGCTTCCAAAGTTTACAGCAGACGGAACAAGCTATCAGCTTGGCGGATTCGGCGGATTTAAGCTTTTGGGTCTGAAACCGCAGACAAATCCAGATAAGTTCCAAGCTTGCCTTGCAGTGGCTCAGTTCCTTTCTAATGAGGAAACACAGCTTGCTCGTTATGAAGCAGTATCATGGGGACCTTCAAATACAGCAGCGCAGCAGAGTGATGTTGTACAGGCTGATGAAGCGCTTTCTGCACTTCGTGATCAGTTAGCAGTTTCTATTCCACAGGGACAGTATCCTGGTGATTATTGGACATTGGCAACATCTCTTGGAGATTCCATTATTTCTGGTGAGTATGACAATGCTTCCGATGAGGAATTAATGACAGTGCTTCAGACTTTCCAAGATACCTGCATTTCTTATGCAAAATAATTGTGGATGGTAGGACAGTGATATAAAAGCGATACGATTGGAAAAAGGGCAGCGGAGAGAAGCTGATGCTCTCCGCTCCATAAAGGATAAATATTACGCAAATAAAAGATATAGTCTGGAGGGGTATGGCAAATATGGGTAAAGAAAAACAGCCTTCTGGCGTAGGAAAAATCGGAGGTTTCTTTCAAGGGCTTGGCGCAGATATAGCAGATATCGGCACAACCTTTGTAGAAGGCGATTGGATGACAAAGGTGTCATTTTTAATTATGGGTTTTGGGCCGTTGCTTCGTAAGCAGTTTGCCCGCGGTATTGCATTCTTATTAGCGGAAATTGCATTTATTTATTATATGGCGACTTTTGGAGTAACGTATATCAAGGATTTTGGAACGCTTGGTACACATGGAAGGGGATTTAACCCAGATGGAACCGTTTCTTATGGGGATAACAGTTTCTTGATTTTGCTCTATAGTCTGCTGACAATTATTATTGTAATTGCTTTTATCTTTGTGTGGCGGATGAACGTCCGTCAGAATAGAGATGGGCAGAGAGCACTTGCTCAGGGGAAGAAACTCCCGACAGTAAAGCAGGATTTAATGTCATTATTGGATGAGCATTTTGACAAAACTTTGCTGGCTCTGCCAACATTGGGTATTTTCTTATTTATTGTGCTGCCAATTATTTTTATGATTTGTGTCGCATTTACTAATTATGACTCAAAACATCAGGCACCAGCACAACTTTTTACTTGGGTTGGATTAGATAACTTTAAGAATTTGTTTTCTTTTGGTACAGCTGGTTTTGGTAATACATTCGTTACTGTACTAGGTTGGACACTTGTTTGGGCATTCTTCGCAACGTTTTTAAATTATTTTCTGGGTATGATCGTTGCGATGTTAATAAACAAAAAAGGAATTAAGTTTAAGAAGCTTTGGAGAACCATTTTGGTTATGACAATTGCTGTACCGCAGTTTGTATCGCTTCTGTATATCGGCAAGATGTTTGCACAAGATGGACTTGTAAATGGATACTTGATGAAGTGGGGATTGATACAAAGTGCAATTCCGTTTTGGCAGGATGCAACACTTGCGAAAGTTTTAATTATCATTTTGAACTGCTGGGTTGGTATTCCCTATATTATGTTGATTTGTACAGGTCTTTTAATGAATATTCCGGCGGATTTATATGAGAGTGCTAAGATTGACGGCGCAAATCCTGTTCAGATGTTTATGAAGATTACACTTCCTTATATGTTGTTCGTAACAGGACCATTCTTGTTAACACAGTTTACAGGAAACTTAAATAACTTTAATATTATATTCCTATTAAGTGGTGGTAAACCACAATCAATGGCGTTAAATGGCGGTGCTGGACATACGGATTTGCTTGTAACATGGTTGTATAAGTTGACAATTAATGATACTGATTACAAGATGGCAGCCGTTATTGGTATTATGGTATTCGTTGTAACTGCTGTGATTTCGCTGGTGGTATACAATATCTTGCCGTCAGTTAAAGATGAGGAGGGATTCCAATAATGTCAAAACGTAATAAAATTAGCAATGGTTTTGCTTACGCAATATTGATTATCATAAGCATTATATGGTTATTCCCATTTGTATGCTTGGTTTTACAGAGTTTCCGTTCTTATATTTTAGAGCCGGGTGGACAGGTAGGCTATTTATTGCCGAAGACATTTTCGCTGGATTCCTATAAGTTTCTTTTCAGCGCAGACTGCCAGTTCTTTAGATGGTATGGAAATACTTTGATTATCGCTACATTTGTGGCAATTTTACAGACTATATTTGTATTGATGGTTAGTTATGCACTTTCCAGAATGCGTTTTAGGGGCAGGGAACTTTTGATGCGTTTCTGGCTGGTACTTGGAATGTTCCCCGGATTCCTTTCCATGATCTGCTTATACTTCCTGTTAAAGCAGTTTGGTTTGACACAACAGGGTGCAATTCCTGGTTTGATATTAATTGGTTTTGCTAGTTCTGGTATGGGTTATTATGTATGTAAGGGATATTTTGATACGATTCCCAAGTCACTTGATGAGGCGGCTCGTATTGATGGTGCAAATCGTTTTCAAGTATTTACGATTATGCTGATTCCTTTATCAAAACCGATTATTATTTATACGGCGTTGGTTGCATTTATGGCTCCTTGGTGTGATTATATTTTTGCATCTTATATAGCGTTTGGTTATTCAGACAGCTACAACGTTGCAGTCGCAATGTACCGTTGGGTTATGACAAACGATTACCAAGGTTACTTTACACGATTCTGTGCAGGTGGTATCTTAATTGCAGTACCTGTAACAATCTTGTTTATGTGCTTGCAGAAATACTATGTAGAAGGTGTTACTGGTGGTGCTGTTAAGGGTTAATCATAGGCATAAGCAGTATATACAATAGAATAAAATAGAAAATCGGTGGCTATTGCGGCTGCCGATTTTTTGTTTATGCGCATGGAGGTGGAAAGGAAATATGGGGCTGTCGCATTAAGGAAAACAGATACAAGATATTATAGTACTGCATTGTGTTTTATACTATATCTTGCATATTTAAAACTTATTGCGACACCCCCCCCGCGTCCAGTGCGTAAGCAGGGGAAGAAACCTTCCCTGCTCGATTGTACACGCTGGTGCAGAGGAAATATACCATTGCATGGTTTAATGCATTACAATTTAGCAAGGCTGAATTGCAATGTGATTTTACTTTGGCAGTAAAATGAAAGCTGTCAGCAAGTTAGTGGATGTTCACATGCAATGGCATTGACTTAAGCCCATAACATGTATATTTTGTAATTAGAATATACAAAAATTGTGGTTTATCCAGTGTTGTTTTAGAACGGCAATCTCTTAAGCTAATGGCATTGGTTCACATATAGGAAGGATTACGGGATTGCAGCTAGTACACCATTTCCTTAATCCTCGTATACAAAGTGCTTGATATTTGTATCAGTAGGCAGAGGAAGGAGGCGATGCGGTGGCATCGTTGACTGATGACAACATAAGGACTGTTCCAGTCTTTTTCAATGATGCAAATAGCGAGTGCTTGGTATATGAGGAATGAAAAAACGGTGTACTAGGTATTTTGTGAAATAAAGGATTTAACTTGTTTGGATGAAATGAAAAGGTAAAATAATAACCTAGGAAAGGAATAGTGAAAAATATGAGAAATTATAAAAAAATTAGAAAGAATTTGGCGTTGGGAGCGTTGGCACTTGTGACTGCGGTAAATATGACCGCATGTGGCAGTCAAAATAAGGAAACAGAAACAAATCAAGCAGATAATCTTTCACAACAGGAAACACAAGAAAGTACCATTTTGGATAGTGAAAAAAACGGGGGAAATAGCATACAAACAAAGGAAGAAGCAGAAAAGGTTACAACGGAGGGGATGTCGGATGCTCAAGGAGGGGAGTCAGATTCACAGACGGAGAGCGCAGATACAAACCAAACGGAAAATAATATAGTAGAAAATCAGGCAAAGATAACATATGATTATGAACAGGAATTAAATATTATTGATGATAATTATAGGAATTATTATGAGATTTTTGTGTATTCTTTTTATGATTCGGACGGGGATGGTATCGGAGATTTAAACGGGGTAACAGAGAAACTGGATTATATTCAGGATATGGGATTTAATGGGATTTGGCTGATGCCGATTATGCAGTCAACGACGTACCACAAGTACGATATCACAGACTATTATGCAATTGATAAAGAATATGGTACAATAGAGGATTTTGAGCGGCTTGTGGAAGAGTGTCATCAGAGGGATATTCGTATTATTATTGACTTTGTAATAAATCATACTTCGTCAAGCCATGAATGGTTTACACAGGCTTGCGATTATCTAAAGCAGTTACCAGAGGGGGAAGATCCCGATCTTGACGAGTGCCCATATGTGGATTATTATCATTTTTCGCAGGAGCAGGAAACGGGGGATTGGTATGCAGTCAATGGAACGGATTGGTATTATGAGGGCGTTTTTTGGTCGGAAATGCCTGATTTGAATTTGGCAAGTGATGCGCTGCGTGAGGAACTGGAAGCTACGGCAGAATATTGGATTGATATGGGGGTAGATGGATTCCGTATGGATGCGGCAATGCATTTTGAAGAAAATGATACGGATTTTAATACGGAGGTACTGGACTGGCTATATACATATTGTCAAGGATTGAACGAAGACTTTTATATGGTATCGGAAGTTTGGGCAAATAAGGCGACAATTGAAAAATATTATGAAAGCCAGACACCAAGTATGTTTAACTTTGATGTGGCGGATGTTGAAGGGAAATTGATTAAAGCAGCGCGGGGAATGTATAAAGCGGCAAACTTTGTAGAAAGTATGGCAGCATATCAGACAGATTATGCGGCGTATAATGAGGAATTTATTGACGCGCCTTTTATTGCCAATCACGATATGGGACGTGTTGCGAATGCGCTGACGAAAAATCCTGACAATATGAAAATGGCTTGTGGCCTTTTGATGACAATGAATGGGAATCCGTTTGTGTATTATGGCGAGGAGATTGGAATGTCCAGCTCCGGTAAAAAGGACGAAAATAAAAGACTGCCTATGATTTGGTCGGACACAGATACTACAGGCATGACAAAAGGGCCAAAAGATGCCGACACAGGAATTACATCTGCTTTTGAGGGAGTTGATAAGCAGTTAGACGATCCTGACTCAATATTAAATTATTATAAAAGAGCAGTGCGGCTTAGAAATGAGAATCCTGAAATTGCGCGGGGAGAAATTGCGATTATTGAAGCATTAACCGACGGGTTCCAGGCGGCAATTACCAAAACATATGATGACAGCACAATCGGAATTGTATACAATACTTCTGAGGAAGAAATAAAGGTGACGCTTAAGGGCTGTGAACTGGAAAATATGGCAATCCGTGGATATTTAACATTGCATGGGGAAACGATAACTTTAGAAGAGGGCGTGCTTACATTACCAGCAAAGGCAATCTGTATTTTAAAATAATAAAACATATGCTTCCCTGTATTTCCATTTTTGAAAAAAAGTGGTATACTATATATAATTAAGAAATGCTCCGGTTTCTTTTGCGGAAATGGGAAAGAGAAATCTGAGTAACAGTTCAGGTAGTGCTGCGCATTTACTGCGCTGACCGTAATAAAATATGATGGTTGGAGGTATCCAGCCCATCGCGAAGCGATTTTCAATGGCTGGATACGTAACAGTTCAATGGGCTATCTGAACTGTTACAAATCTGGAATAGGGGGAAGCGGGATGGACTTGAAGAAAGTAATGCGTGATTTGGATACGCTGTATGAAGAAGAACGGGTTGGAGAAATCGGTACGTTTTTGGAGGAACATATCACAGAAGCAGAGCGAGAGAATGCTCAGGAGGGTATGTTAACGCTTTACAACGAGATCGTAGGCTATTATAGGGAAACTGGACAGTATGATAAATCGGTGGCAAACTGTTATAAGGCGATAGCGGTTATGGATGAAATGGGGCTTCAGGGAACACTTCCCTATGCAACGACGCTTTTAAATGTGGCGAATGCACACCGTGCCGCGGGACTTCTGGAGGAATCCATGGGCTTTTATAACAGGGTACTGCCGATTTATCAGGAGAAGCTGCTGCCGGATGATATGAACTTTGCTGGTTTTTACAATAATAAAAGTTTGTTGTATCAGGAGATGGGAGATTTTCAAGCGGCAAAAGAGCAACTGACAAAGGCATTGCAGATTGTAGAGAAAAAGGAAGCGTCGCGGTTTGAAACAGCAGTTACTCATGCAAATTTGGCGAATACTTGTATCGAGTTGAGTGAGTACAAGGAAGCAATGGAACATGCAAAGGATGCAATTCGTATTTTTGAGGAGATTGGCGTGGATGATGCGCATTACAGTGCGGCACTTTCGGCGCTGGGCAGTCTATATTATATGGATAAAAATTATGGGGAAGCTTGTAATGTAATGGAAAAAGGCAGGGCGTGTATTGCAAAATATCTTGGGACTGACAATGTGCAATATCAGCGCTTGACGGAAAATATCGCAGTGATTCGTGCGAAGCTTGAGGCGGAGGTGTCTGGAAAAAATATGTTGGTGATTGGTGAAAATGGCATGCCAAAGATAGCAGGGCTGGAACTTTGCCGCAGATATTACGAGAAGTATGGAAAAACGATGATTGCAGAGAAGTTTTCCGCATATGAGGGACGGATTGCTGTTGGTTTGGTGGGGAAAGGTTCAGATTGTTTTGGTTTTGATGATGCGCAGTCTATGGATCACGACTTTGGTCCGCGATTTATGCTTTGGGTGACGAAGGAAACCTATGAACAGATAGGAGAAGAACTGCAGAAGGCGTATAATGCACTTCCAATGTCCTATATGGGTATTGAGAGAAAAGTATCTTCTCACGGAAAAGATCGCGGCGGTGTGATGATTATCGAAGAATTTTATCAAAGTATTCTTGGAAGCGATCTAACAGAACAGTTAAATCGGATAGAGTCGTTCAATCAAAAAGAACAGCAAAATCAAAAAGAACCGTTAAATCAAGAAGAATCGTTCAATCGGAGTGAGGGAAAGGAAAACTTTAACACTATAAAATGCTGGTTGACAACGCAGGAATATGCACTTGCTGCAGTGGTCAATGGGGAAGTTTTCCGCGATGACGAGGGTATTTTTACAAACTACCGTAATCGGTTGTTAATGTATTATCCCAAGGTTGTTTGGTATCGGAAGATTGCCCAATCTTGTGCATTATTTTCACAAAATGGACAGTATAATTTGCCGCGTATGCGCAAGCGGGATCAGCTTGTTGCGGCGGAATTGGCGAAAGCAGAGTGCATAAAACATGCAATGAAATTATGTTATCTGCTGAATAAAGTATATTGTCCGCATGATAAATGGTTGTTTCGTGGATTGCCGAATAATCCAGATATGGTGATTGCCGACGAGGAGGGGAACACCATTACGGTAGCTGCACTGTTGGATAAAATATGTTTGCTGCCAGTGACGAAAGAATATGAGAACGAATTAGGTATGGCAGTGGAGCAGCTTGCAGTAATTTTTGCCAATGAACTGGAACGGCAGAATATTATTGGGAAGAGCGATACGTATTTGGATGCCAATACAAATGAACTGCTTGCAAAAAGTGATGTCCTTTTAACTGCGATTACAGCGAATACGCCAGTGATTAAAGCATTGTCGCTTTCTATTGCCAAGGCAGAATTTCAGGCATTTGATAAAGTGAAAAATGAGGGGGGCAGAGCAAGCTGCCAAAATGACTGGCCCACTTTTAAAGTAATGCGTATGAGCCAGTATATGACATGGACAGAAGATATGTTGTTGCAGTATTTGTATGAATTCCAGACGAATTTTGCACAGGGCAGAAATATGATTGAGGAAAAATATGCCCGAATGATGGCTTCTACTTCTCCGATGGAATATGCGCGTTTTGCTGATCAATTGCCGCATTTGTCTAAGGAAAAGAAAGCAATTATAGAGGAAATCGTAGATTTGCAGGTGAATTGGATGGAAGCCTTTGCAAAGGAATATCCGATTCTTGCAGGAAATGCACGAATTATCCATACCAGAGATGATATGCCGGATGATACTTCTTATGAAACGTATCTGCGTGGAGAACTTAGTACGTATTCCGATAAAATGCTGAATATGTATGGACGTTATATTGTTTCTCATGCAAAAGAGGGAAAAAATGTAGCGCAGGAAATTATGGAGAATACCATTCATTTCTATGGATATAAGGATTTGGCGGAAGCGGAGCAAAATGAAGCAGGTGAAAAAATGCCAAGGATATAGAAGCAAAAATAGAAACAAGATGGGCAGCATATAAAAGAAATAATGGTATGTGGAGAAGGTTAAGTTTAGCATTGGTAAACATAAAGCACAGTGTATAGAAGAAGCAATGGTATGTAGAGAAAGCCAAGTTTAGCATTGGTAAACATAAAGCACAGTGTATAGAAGAAGCAATGGTATGTAGAGAAAGCCAAGTTTCGTATTAGTAAACATAAAGCACAGTGTATAGAAGAAGCAATGGTATGTGGAGAAAGCCAAGTTTCGTATTAGTAAACACAAAGCACAGTGTATAGAATGGTATGTAGAGAAAGTAGAAGGGGAGATTTGTATGCAGAAATGGGCAAGAGCAAAATATCAACCAAGTATTCCTTTAGGAGATCATAACCAGAGAGTAACCGCAAGTCCGGCACATATTGCACTGTCGAAAGAAGCAGCAAAGGAGGGTATGGTTCTTCTAAAAAATAATGGAAATATTCTTCCATTGCAAAAAGGGGCGAAAGTGGCGCTTTTTGGAAAAGCAACATTTGACTATGTAAAGGGCGGCGGCGGAAGCGGAGATGTTACAGTTGCATATACTCGCAATTTGTATGAAGGTTTGCAGTTGAAAAAGGAATGCGTACAAGTTTTTGAGGAACTTGCACAATTTTATAAAGAGAATGTAAAAGAGCAATATAATGCGGGGCGCGTTCCGGGAATGACAGTGGAACCGAAAGTGCCGCAGGAACTGCTGGATAAAGCGCGTGCGTATACGGATGTAGCGATTATCAGCATTTGTCGTTTTTCAGGAGAAGGCTGGGATCGAAAGAGTGTGGTGGACACCGAAAACAAAAATCTTTGGGAAAGCGAAGAATGGATGGCAAAGCAATCCGCAGAAATTTTTGAAAACGGTGATTTTTACCTGACAAATGCAGAACAGGAAATGGTTGATACTGTAAAACGGCATTTTCCTAAGGTAATTGTTGTGCTAAATGTGGGTGGCATGGTAGATAGCTGCTGGTTCCACGACGATGACAATATTCAATCTGTCTTAATGGCCTGGCAAGGCGGTATGGAGGGCGGTCTTGCGGCGGCGGAACTTTTGCTTGGTGAGGGCAATCCATGTGGCAAACTTGCAGATACGTTTGCAAAAAGTCTGGAAGATTATCCGTCTACAGAGAACTTTCATGAGTCGGAAAAGTATGTGGATTATACAGAAGATATCTATGTAGGATATCGTTATTTTGAAACTATTCCAAATGCAAAAGAGCGGGTGAATTATCCGTTTGGTTATGGGCTTTCTTATACAGATTTTGCAATAAAGACACTAGTAGCGTATGAAAAAGACGGGGAAATAGCAGTGGAAGTGCAAGTGACCAATATGGGCTTGACTGCCGGAAAAGAAGTGGTTCAAGTGTATTTTGGAGCGCCGCAAGGACGGCTTGGCAAACCGGCAAAACAACTCGCTGCATTTCAAAAAACGAGGCTGCTGCAGGCTGGTGAATCGCAGATTATCCGGCTGTGCTGGCGTGCAGAGGATTTTGCTTCTTATGATGATCTGGGCAAAATTAAGAAATCTGCTTATATACTGGAGGCAGGGAAATATGATATCTATGTCGGAAATAATGTGCGTGATGCTGTTTTAATTGATTTTACGTATACAGTAGCGGAAGATAGGATTACACAGCAGTTGTCTGAAAAGGTAGCGCCTGCTTCCCTGAGCAAACGGATGCTTTCGGATGGGTCTTATGAAGAACTGCCACAAAAGCAGCCAGTGGATACAGATGCAAATGCATTAAAGCCCTTGACAGTGGAGGAAATGGAGGGGTTTGCGCCTAAAGTGTGCAGTCAGGAACCATATCATTTGTGGAAAAAATCGGAAGTACAGCCGAAAATGCTGATAGATGTCGCAGAAGGACGTATTTCTTTGGAGGAATTTATTGCGCAGCTTTCGGATGAAGAACTTGCGGATTTGCTGGGCGGACAGCCCAATACAGGCGTTGCTAATACGTTTGGTATTGGTAATCTGCCCAAGTACGGCGTGCCGAATCTTATGACGGCAGACGGGCCGGCTGGGCTTCGGATTCTGCCAGAGTGTGGTGTTTGTACAACAGCTTGGCCGTGCACGACACTGTTGGCATGTTCTTGGAACGGTGAAATCATTGAAGCAGTCGGTGCGGCTGGTGGTATGGAAGTAAAGGAAAATAATATTATACTGTGGCTTACTCCGGCGGTAAATATCCATAGAAGTCCTCTTTGTGGCAGAAATTTTGAATATTATTCAGAAGACCCGTTGTTAACAGGAAGATTGGCGTCTGCAATGGTGCGTGGTATTCAGAGCGTGCATATTGGTGCGGTTGTAAAGCATTTTGCATTAAACAATAAAGAAACGAATCGTAAAAACTCAGATTCTCGAGCTTCGGAGCGTGCTGTGCGTGAAATTTATTTAAGGGCGTTTGAAATCATTGTTAAAGAAGCGAAACCGTGGGCGATTATGTCTTCTTACAATATTGTGAATGGGTATCGTGCATCGGAAAATCGGGAACTTTTGGAAGATATTCTTCGCGGAGAATGGGGCTTTGATGGGATGGTGACAACAGATTGGTGGACAAACGGCGAGCACTATAAAGAAGTGAAAGCGGGCAATGATATGAAAATGGCGCTGGGCTTTACGGAGCGTTTGCTGGAGGCATTAAAGTGTGGTGCGTTGACAAGGACAGAGATGGAAACCTGTGCAAAACGTGTGCTGGGGCTGATATTAAAGGCAGAATAAAAAAGAAAACAGGAGATTTGAAATGAGTAAAATTATATTAACGGGCGACCGCCCTACGGGGCAGCTTCATATTGGGCATTATGTAGGTTCTCTGCGTAGAAGGGTGGAACTGCAAAATTCGGGAGAATATGATAAAATTTATATTATGATTGCGGATGCGCAGGCGTTGACGGATAATATTGATAATCCTGAGAAAGTGCGGCAGAACGTAATTGAGGTGGCATTAGATTATTTGGCGTGCGGTTTGGATCCAGCAAAAGCAACGCTATTTATACAGTCGCAGATTTCGGAATTGTGTGAACTTACGTTTTACTATATGGATTTAGTAACGGTTTCGAGGCTACAAAGAAATCCAACGGTAAAAAGCGAAATACAGATGCGCAACTTTGAGGCAAGCATTCCAGTGGGATTTTTTACATATCCCATAAGTCAGGCGGCAGATATTACATTCTGCAAGGCAACAACAGTACCAGTGGGAGAGGATCAACTTCCTATGATTGAGCAGACCAAGGAAATTGTGCATAAATTTAATGCAATTTATGCGCCTGATCAGCCTGTTTTGGTCGATCCGCAGGCACTGATTCCTGATACGGAAGCTTGCAAACGTCTGCCGGGCACGGACGGCAAGGCAAAGATGAGCAAGTCACTTGGCAATTGCATTTACCTTGCAGATACTGCTGACGAGGTACGAACAAAGGTAATGGGAATGTATACCGATCCGCTGCATTTGCAAGTGAGCGATCCTGGACATTTGGAGGGGAATACGGTATTTACGTATTTAGATGCATTTGCAAAGGAGGAGCATTTTGGACGGTATTTGCCGGACTATGCGAATTTGGAGGAACTGAAAGCGCACTATACAAGGGGCGGGCTTGGTGATGTCAAAGTAAAACGGTTTTTAATCAATGTACTTGAGGAGGAATTGGAGCCGATTCGTAATCGGAGAATCGCATTTTCTAAGGATATTCCGGAGATTTACAATATTTTGAAAAAAGGATCGGAAGCGGCGCGCGAGGTGGCAGCACAGACACTTTCCGAGGTAAAGCGTGCTATGAAAATTGATTACTTTGACGACATGGAATTGATTTCGGCGCAGAGTAAAAAGTATTCTGAGTAAGAATTTTTAGAAATTGTAAATAAATGACCATATCTGTTTGCATAAGATAACCTGAGGCTGTCGCAATAAGCCTTGATTATACAAGATATAGTGTAAAATCCAGCAAGCTGTTATAATATCTTGTATAGATCTTCCTTAATGCGACAGCCCCGGATGTGTCCATATTGTTATACTTAACGTCAGTCTTTTCGATGTTTGGGAATTGTCAAAAAATAACTTGCCAATTTTACGTCGTATAAATGTTCAGCTACAAAGAAGATAATCGCAGGCGTCGGGCTGCGTCAAGATTATCTGATGCCGCAGATGTACATTTAGACAGTAACAGTTCAGGTAGGTCTGCGCATTTACTGCGCTGACCGTAATAAAATGTAGTGGTTGGAGGTATCCAGCCCATCGCGAAGCGATTTCCAATGGCTGGATACGTAACAGTTTAATGGGTTATCTGAACTGTTACTTTAGATAAGTAAAATTGATGCGTTATTTATTGAAAATTCCTTAGGAACTGTTAATAAATAACTTTTAAATAACGCGTAGGATTTTTCTTCGAGAGTGCCACTCAAAAATCAGGCGCATAGCGGGCTATGTAATTGATTTTTGAGTGGTGCTATCGGAGAAAAAGACAAGTGGTATTAAAAGTTATTTTTGAACAGTTCCTTAGTATAAAGCGTGTAAATTATTATATATAAGGTGTCATAGATAGGTAGTTGAGCGTGCCGGGGGCGACTTCGGTTCCTTTTTCGAGAAGTGCGATCAAGCCTTGTATGGTTTCGTCGGCATCTTCGGGGGTTGAGGGCAGCAGCGAATTATCCAGCTTTACAGCAAGGACAATCAGCACAATTTCGGCAAGCGCAGAAGGGTAATTAAAATGGATATCACCGTTTTCGATTCCCTGTTTTATAATTTCTGTTAAAGCGGGTTTTAATTCTGAAATAACATGGCTTAGGTATTTTTGATGCAAAAAGGCAAGATCCTGCGCGCTGGTATAATTGGCAGAATTTCCATTTTGGTTGATAAAAGCAACAGAGGAGTTCTGACACGCTTGAAAAAGCATTGCCATGCGCGTAAAGGGCGGGATATCTGTTTTTGCTGCCAAATGTTTGGCGGTTTGTAAGGGTTTCTCGTAGCTCCGTTCAATGAGTGCATCAAGAATGGCGTCTTTTGATGGGAAATAGTAATAAATACTTCCCTTTCCGATTCCTGCTTTCTGGGCGATATCACTTACAGAAATTGTCTGTATATTGTTTTCTTCCAGAAGCTGCTGGAGCGCGTCGAGTATTATGTCATATTTTCTTGAATCGGGCATAATTCCAGCCACCTTTCTAAAATTTTTATATTATAATAAAATTGTCTTGTTAAGTTCATAATTATAGCATATCCATTTTGGGCATACAATTGTAAAAAATGCAAAAAAACGTGTTATAATTTTAGTAATTATTAAGGAAAAATATACTTGACCTATAGTCGAAAAGTGTGGTAAAGTTATTGAAAACAAAATCGACTCACGGTCGAAAATTAAAATATCAAAATTGAAGAATCAATAGGGAGGATTAAGATGACATACGCAGAGTTTTTTAGTGAGGTTAAAGGGAAATTTATGGGAGTGGATGTAAGTGATATTCACGAGCATCTTGCATTTCAATTTAATATTGAGGATGAGGAAGCTGGTGGAGCTTTTTATGTAGAGGTAAAGGATGGTCAGCTTTCTGTGGAGCCATATGAGTATTATGACAGAGATGCAATGTTTGTCTGCACGCCAGAGGTATTAAGAAAGATTTCCGAGGGTGAAATGGATCCGGTATGGGCATATACAACACAGAAACTTCGTGTAGAGGGTAATATTGATAAGGCTTTGAAGCTGAAAGATATTATTGAAATAAAGAAAAAAGAGATGAAGGAAGCGAAGAAGAAAGCAGCGGAGGAGAAAGCCGCAGCAGAAAAGAAAGCAGCGGAGGAGAAAGCCGCAGCAGAAAAGAAAGCGGCGGAGGAGAAAGCCGCAGCAGAAAAGAAAGCCGCAGCAGAAAAGAAAGTAGCGGAGGAAAAAGTGGCAGCAGAGAAGAAATCTGCGGATGCAAAGGCTTCTGATACAAAGGAAGCAGAAAAAACCTCTAAGAGTAAATAGTATGACTTAAATTTTGGGGTAAGTAATTTGGAGGTGTAAAAAATGGGTATATTAAAGAATACCATGACTTGTCTGGGCGTGCTTGCAGCAGTGGGTGCGGGAGAAACGGCATATTTTTATAGAAGGACAATGATACGCAATAATGCAAAGGTAGAGCGTACCATGAAAATGTCAGGAACGGACTGGTCGCAGTATGCGCCAGTTTTAGCGGAGCGGAAAGCGTTTATGATGGCGCAGAACCACAGAGATGTCTATCAAATGTCTTTTGACAAACTGAAACTCCATGCGACTTATTTCCCGGAAATACAAAATACTGACGGAAAGAAAAAAGTAGCAATCTGTTTCCACGGATATACAAGTCAAGGGTTGTCAGATTATATTGGGCTTTCTGATTATTATTTAAGGAGAGGTTTTGCGATGCTGCTTCCTGATGCGCGTGCACATGGACAGAGCGAGGGAGAATATATTGGGTTCGGCTGCCTTGACAGAAAGGATGCGCTTGTGTGGATTGACTGGGTTATTCAAGAATGCGGCGAGGATGTGGAGATTATTCTGCATGGTACATCTATGGGTGGCGCTACTGTATTAATGACAAGCGGTTTAGAACTGCCAAAGCAGGTAAAGGGCATTGTTTCTGATTGCGGCTTTACGTCACCTAAGGAAGTGTTTACACACGTGCTCAACAGTATGTATCATCTTCCGGCGTTTCCGGCAATACAAGGAGCCGATATTATTAATAAAAAACTGGCGGGTTATGGTATGGATGAGTGCAATGCAAAACAGGAAGTGCGCAAGGCGAAGGTGCCCATTCTGTTTATACATGGTTCAAATGATACATTTGTTCCGTGTAAAATGTGCCATGAAATTTATGATTACTGCGCAGCACCAAAGAAAAAGCTAATAGTAGAGGGGGCAGCACACGCTGAAAGCTACTATAAAGATATGGAAAAATATGAACAAGCGCTTACGGATTTTTTTGAGGAAACTTTATAGAAAACAGAAGGCGTTTTTCAGAGAAAAATATTTTCTAATGATTGGGGGGATTTAAAATGAAAACAAGAAATGGATATAAAACATACCCATTAACAGCGGCGCAAAAGTATCATTTTTACTATTCGCAGTACAGCCCAGGGCAGGAAATCCTAAATGTTGGCAGCAGCCTGACAATACAGTTTGAACTCAATATTGATGAACTGCGTAAGGCGATTTACAAGGCATATGACCGCTGTGAATCTATGCGTGCAAGGCTTGTTTATGACAAAAAAGAAAAAACATGGTATCAGTATATTGTGGATAAAGAGGAACGCGAAATTGAATATGTAGATTTCTCTGATAAGACAATGGAAGAAGCAGAAGCTGAGATGACAGCATGGACACGTGTTCCGTTTGGGGAAGATGTGCCAATGAATAAGATTGTAATTATTAAGACGCCGGATGGTTTTCAGGGAATGTTTATTGTCGGCGATCACAGATTCCTTGATGCGCAGTCATTAATTGGCTTTATGAAGGATGTTATTGAACTGTACTGTAATGCGAACTTTGAAAATGTACCGTATCCTGCAGATATGCGTTCTTATGTGGAGCAGCTTGAAAAAGACTTTGCATATGAGGCAGGCAGTAAAGCACAGGAAAGGGATAGAGAATATTTCCATAAATTATTCGAAGCTCCGGAGCCAATTTACAATGGTATTGAGGGAAAGAAAAAGCTTGACGAGGCAAGACAGGCAACGGGGAATCCCAATTTAAGAGCAGCGCCTACGGGGTCTGACAGCTTTGTGGCTGCAATTGATATTTTCCACTTGGAAGGAGAACCAACACAGCGGTTAATGAAATTCTGCGAAGAACAGCATATTTCATTGCAGTGCCTGTTAATTATGGGTATCCGTACCTATTTGCAGAAAATGAATAACTGCGATGATGTGTCTATGATGGTTGCATATGCGCGCAGAGCGACACTTTTGGAAAAAAAATCCGGCGGTACGCGTATTCATAGTTTTCCGTTTAGAACGATTATACCCGAAGATAAAACCTTTATGGAGGGTATATTGGAAATCAGGGACAAGCAGAATGAAACATTCCGCTATGTTAATTTTGATCCTGTGGAGTGCATGCTATATAAAAAAGAAGTGTATAATACACCAATTGGTATGGGATATGAAACCGTAGCACTTACGTATCAGCCTGCTACCCTGCGTGAAAAAGGGCTGGTTGATTTGGGCGATATCCAATATAAGACAAAACGTTATGGAAACGGTTACTACGCAGATGGCTTGTATCTGACAGTAATGCACAGACCAGAGGACAACGGTTTGGACTTTAGCTTTGAGCATCAAGTGAAGGCATACAGCAAAGAGGCATTGGAACTGTTCTACTACTATGTATGTAAGATTATGTTTAAGGGAATTGAAAATCCGAACCTTAAGATTGGTGATGTTATTAAGTTAATTTAGAATGTGCTTGGCGTGGGATATGAAAAGAAAGGCAGGAGTTGGCGATGTTTGATAAAGTGGCAGATATTATTGTAAATTATGTAGAGGTCAAAAAAGAGGATATTAAGCCGGAGTCCAGATTTATGGAGGATTTGGGATTTAGTTCTTTTGACTTTATGAGTATGCTGGGCGAAGTTGAGGATGAGCTGAACGTTGAAATTGATCAGGAGGAAGCAGCAAATATCCGCACAGTGCAGGAAGCAGTGGATTATTTAGAGAGAATTTCTAAATAAATAGTAAATCATAAATGGTAAATCAGGGGCTGTCGGAATATGCAGTTTGCTCACAATATACTGCTGATTATGCAAATAATTTAAGCAATATATTGGGCGTATTATATTATTTCTGGCAGCTTTTTGCAAACTATACGATATTCAGAAAGGGCAGGGTAAGGATATGAATGAATTGCATAGCACCATTAGAGAATTGTTAGTGGCGGCAGAAAAAGAGTTTAGTTCCCGTGACGCAATTCGCTTTAAGGTAAAGAGCGATGATGGCAGCGGAAAAAAAGCGGTGAAAGTAGCTGGGAAAACATACACAGAATTAAAGAATGATAGTGAGTGTTTTTCTGCAGCATTGGCGGCACTTGGCGAGCAAGGGAAGCATATTGCAATTATCGGCACTACTTCTTATTCGTGGATTGTTTCCTTCTTCGGGATTGTAAATAGCGGCAGCGTGGCTGTGCCGTTGGATGCGCTGCTCCCAGCAGAGGATTTATGTGAGTTAATTGACCGAGCAGACGTAACAACGCTTGTATATGATGAAAGCAAAGAAAATGTGGCTGCTATGGCAGCAGAACGGTGCGGACAACTGAAGCATATTATCTGTATGGGCGACGAGGCGGGAAATGAGGAAGCTCTTTTCCTTTGGAATTTAATTCGTGAACAAAAGCCAGAATTTGACTATGAACCACAGCCAGAGCAGCTTTCTACCATTATGTTTACTTCTGGAACAACTGGAAAGAGCAAAGGTGTTATGCTGACACATAGAAATCAGGCGGAGAACGCCACCTGCCTAGATATGCGGTATGAGCCAGGGATGGTGGTAATGTCTGTACTTCCAATACATCATGCGTACTGCCTAAGTATGGATATTTTAAAGGGACTTTCTATCGGCAGCACAATCTGCATTAACGATTCTCTGCTGCGTGTTGCTGACAATATTAAGCTTTTTGAGCCGAATATGATTTTAATGGTGCCGTTGATGATTGAAACAATTGCAAAGAAGCTGGAGAAGGCGTCTTTAATACCGGCGGCAATGGTTAAGGCGAAAGTGTTTGGGAAGCAGTTTCACACAATTTGCAGCGGCGGCGCATACTTAAATCCAGCATATTTGGATATGTTTAAAAAGTACGGAATTGAAATTCTGCAAGGTTATGGTATGACCGAGTGTTCGCCTGTAATTAGTACGAATTTAAGCTGGAACAGCAAGCCGGGATCAGTCGGCAAATTAATGCCTAACTGCGAGGCGAAAGTTATTGACGAGGAAATATGGGTAAAGGGTTCCAGTGTAATGCAGGGCTATTATAAAATGCCGGAGGAAACAGCAGAAACATTGGTGGATGGCTGGCTGCGCACAGGCGATTTGGGCTATGTAGATGAGGATGGCTTTATATTCTTGACAGGGCGTAAAAAGAACTTAATTATTACGCCGAATGGTGAGAATGTATCACCGGAAGAAATTGAGAATAAACTTGGAGAGAATCGTCTGGTACAGGAGATTTTGGTACGTGAGAGCGAGGGCGTTATTGAGGCAGAGATATTCCCTGATCTTGAATATGCGGCAAAGAAAAAGATTAAGGATATGCAGGCGGAACTGCAGAAACTAATTGACGCATATAACCAAGGAGCACCATTATATAAGCGTGTAGTGCGGTTAAAGGTGCGTGACGTTGAGTTTGAGAAGAATACAACGAAGAAAATTAAGCGGTTTTAGATTTGATAGTGCGTTTGCAGGTTTAAAGGCATAATATCAATAAAATAGAAGCGGATCTATGCAACGAGTGGGAGAAAGAGATTTTTTCTGCTCGTTTTTTTATGCATAGACCCGTGCAGAGGAAATTTGCCGTGTCGGCGACGCACGGGTCACGCGGCGAGTAGGAGAGAAGGTCATTTTCCATAAAGGAATAATTTTTTTTGATATGGGCAAAATAGAAGAAAATCATATAGGTAGCATGGATTTTTCTGTTTATATGGAAGGTGTTTCGGTTATATTATAACAGGGAGGTTTTGGCGTGGGCAATCAGGCATTGGGGAAATCAAGTATAGGCTATGAAAAGCCAGTTTTTATAATGGGAAGCGGTAATATTGTAGGGCAGATGGAAAACGAGGGACCGCTTGCCGGCTGTTTTGACAAGGTAAGTGACGATAAAAATGATATGTTTGGCGAAGATTCCTGGGAGAAAGCAGAAAGTGCTTTACAAAAAGAGGCGATCGCGTTAACATTAGAAAAAACAGGATTAAAGGCAAAGGATGTGCGGTTCTTGTTTGCGGGTGATTTGCTGGGGCAGACAATTGCGAGCTCTTTTGGTGTGTTGGATTATAATATCCCGTTTGTGGGACTCTATGGTGCGTGTTCGACTTGCGGAGAGTCGCTTTGTATGGGTTCAATGGCAGTGGCAGCAGGGTATGCGGATACGGTAATGAGTCTTACATCCAGTCATTTTGCAAGTGCGCAGAAGGAGTTTCGTTATCCATTGGAGTATGGCGGACAACGACCGTTGTATGCATCATGGACTGTTACAGGAAGCGCAGGATTCTTGCTGCAAAGCGAGGAAGCAAGCAGCAATATGCAAAAGGCAGCTAAGAACACTTTTCGCTGCAAAATCGGAATAACAGGTGTTACAATTGGAAAAATTGAGGATTTTGGGATTAAGGATTCTTTTAATATGGGTTGTGCAATGGCACCAGCAGCAGCTTGGACAATTTCAACGAATTTAAAGGATTTTGGCAGAACAGCAAAGGATTATGATGCGATTTTTACCGGTGATTTGGGTAATGTGGGAAGCGAGGCGCTCTATACGCTTTTGGAGGAAGAAAATATAGATATCCGTGGGAAACATTATGACTGTGGGATGATTATTTATGATTTAGAGAAACAGGATGTTCATGCGGGAGGAAGCGGCTGTGGCTGTTCAGCAGTGGTGCTTTCGGCGCATATATTAAAAAAGATGGCACAAGGTGAATGGAGGCGAATCTTGTTTGTTCCAACCGGAGCACTGTTAAATAAGACATCATTTAATGAGGGACAGAATGTGCCGGGGATTGCACATGGGGTTGTAATCGAAACGGTTTAAAGGGGTTAGATAAGGCAGATTTGGATTAAATAATAGAAAATATGTTTGCATAAAATATGGAAGACCGTGGGTAGAATAAAGGATTTTGCCTGCGGTTTTTGATGTGCAAGAAAAAATAAATTTTCTATATTCGATTGCGCATGGGAAGATAAATCTTCTCTAATGGATTGTGTTTGGTTGTATTTCAATTCTTTACATACTTTGCAAGGGGTGTTAAAATAGGGATATATATTAGGATATTGTCTGGGCAGATTGGTTTGAAATAGAAATTCGCTCATGGGTATATGATAATTTTATACGAATTAGAGAGGGAGGAATAAATAATGCTGCGTATTGGAGTACAGACGAAAAATGTGATAGAGGACGATCACCCAGAGGACGGATATGCACTGTTAAAAGCATCGGGGTTTTCTTGTGTGGATTTTAGTTTAAATGGCTATCTTTTGAATACAGCGCTGTATCAATCGGAAGTAAATTCATTTTTCGATCAGACCATGCAAGAACTAGAACAGTTTTTTGCACCACACAAAAAGGGGGCTAAGAGCGCAGGCATTACAATAAACCAAATGCATATGCCTTATCCAAACTATGTGCCAAAAGGAAGCAAGGAATTGAACGATTACCTGTGGAATGTGGTAGCGCCCAAAAGTATGGAGATTTGTGCTTTTATGGGATGCCCATATATTGTAGTCCATGGCTTTAAACTTGCGTATTATCTAGGTTCTGAACGAAAGGAGTGGGAGCGTACAGAAGCGTTTTTGGACTCGCTTGCACCGATTGCAAAGGAATTGGGAATTACGATATGTATTGAAAATTTATATGAGGGTATTGGCGGGCATATTGTGGAGGGTCCTTGCTGTGATGCAAGGAAAGCAGTCGAGCGCATTGATAGATTTAATGATAAATATCATGGAGAGGTATTGGGCTTCTGTTTTGATACGGGTCATGCCAATTTGGTGGGGATTGATTTTGAACGTTTTATTACAATGTTGGATTATCGGCTGAAGGTGCTGCATATTCATGATAATGACGGAATCGCTGACCTGCATCAAATTCCGTTTACCTTTACCAAAACGCGTGAAAATCTGCCGTCTACGGATTGGGGCGGTTTTGTAAAAGGGCTGCGCAATATAGGCTTTGATAAGGTATTAAGTTTCGAAACAGCGCCAGTGCTGACGACATTCCCGCAAATTATGAAGCCGCAGGTATTGTCATTTATAGCAGGAATTGGAGATTATTTTCGCATAGAAATTGAAAAGTAATCATATTAATCTTTTACACTTTCAAAGAATGTGTTAATATAATGGTAATGTATTGATAATATGCTTTTATTAAAAATACAAATTAAAAAACAAAGAAGAAAACAGAAGTTACAGTTCACCAAGGCTGAACTGTAATTGGTAGAAAGGTATGGTAAGGATATGTCAAGTGTTAGTGTGGAATCTCTAATAGAGAAATTGAAGCTGACGAATCTAACGCCGCAGGTGGATGTCGCAAATATTAAAATTCACCAACCGGATATTATTCGTCCGGCGTTGCAGCTTGCAGGGTATTTTGAGCATTTTGAGGAAACGAGGACGCAGATTATTGGATTTGTGGAGTATTCCTATATGGAAAATATGAAACAGGAAGTTAAGGATGAAGTATACCCGAGAGTGGTATCTGAAAAAACGCCATGTATTATATTTTGCAGGAATCTGCGGCCGGATGAAACGTTTATGGAAATCGCGGTAAAAAATAATGTTCCACTGTTAATGACAGATATGCCTACTTCGGCGTTTATGGCAGAGATTATCCGCTGGCTGAATGTTAAGCTTGCGCCGTGTATTTCTGTGCATGGTGTGTTGGTGGATGTTTATGGTGAGGGGGTGCTGATTACCGGCGAGAGTGGAATTGGAAAGAGTGAAGCGGCACTTGAGTTAATTAAAAGAGGACACCGGCTTGTTTCGGATGATGTTGTGGAAATCCGTAAAGTCAGCGATGAAACACTTGTTGGTTCTGCGCCGGATATTACACGGCATTTTATCGAACTGCGTGGTATTGGAATTATTGATGTAAAGACATTGTTTGGTGTATCTAGTGTTATGGATACCACAAATATTAATCTTGTAATTCGGTTAGAGGATTGGGATAAAGAGAAAAAATATGACCGTCTTGGTCTTGAGGAGAACTATACAGAATATCTTGGTAATAAGGTGGTATGTCACAATATACCGATTCGTCCAGGGCGTAATCTCGCGATTATTTGCGAGTCGGCGGCAGTAAATCACCGTCAGAAGAAGATGGGATACAATGCGGCGCAGGAATTATACCAGCGTGTGCAAAATTCTTTGACAAATCCGCGAGAGGAGGATTAAAGATGGTTGTTTTCATTCAGGCAAAACATAAATTGGGCAAAATACAAATAATTAGAAAGGAAGGGAAATGCAATGGAGAAGTATTGTTTTGGTGTTGACTTAGGAGGAACGACGGTTAAAATAGGATTGTTTGATACAGAAGGGACTGTTTTGGAAAAGTGGGAAATTCCGACTCGTAAAGAGAATTACGGCGGCGAGATTCTACCAGATATTGCAGAAGCTATTCAGGATAAAATGAAGGAGCGCACGATTGTAAAAGAGGAAGTTATCGGTGTGGGAATTGGTGTTCCAGGACCAGTAGATGATGCTGGTGTTGTGCATAAGGCAGTAAATCTTGGCTGGGGGGTAATGAATATTAATGAGGTGCTTGGCGGTTTGCTTCAGATGCCAGTAAAAGCTGGAAATGATGCAAATGTAGCGGCACTTGGTGAGATGTGGTGCGGTGGTGGTAAGGGCTGCCATAATATGGTGCTTGCTACGCTTGGCACAGGTGTTGGCGGAGGAATTATTGTTAATGGTAAAATATTAACAGGTGCAACAGGCTGTGGTGGTGAAATTGGACATATTCATATTGTAGATGATGAGCCGGATGCCTGCGGCTGCGGCAATCATGGATGTTTGGAACAGTATGCTTCAGCAACGGGTATTGTAAGGCTTGCGTCTAGAAAACTGACATCTGTGTCAGAAGACAGTGTGCTTCGCAAAGGTGGGTTAAGTGCAAAGGCAGTATTTGACGCTGTGAAGGCAGGCGATAAAGTGGCGTGTGATATTGCAGAGGATTTCGGAATGTATCTTGGAAAAGGGCTTGCAATGATTGCTTCTGTTGTAAATCCCGAGGTGTTTGTGCTTGGCGGCGGCGTGTCAAAGGCAGGGGAAATTCTGTGTGGCTTTGTATCGAAATACTATGACAAATATGTGTTCCACGGCTGCAAGGATACACAGTTTAAGCTGGCTACATTAGGAAATGATGCAGGCATTTATGGCGCGGCGAAGCTGGTAATTGATGGATATAGTGCATAATGCTTGCGTGATAAGTGGTATTTATGTTACTGTTTAGTCAGGACTTTGTAGCAATTGTTATACTTAGTCTTTTCGACGCGAAGGAACTGTGGATAGTTGCAGGTGTTTGTATTTGATGAAAATAAAAATTTGAGGTTTGAGATTTGAGTAATGTTTTGAGTGCATATAGCAAACAACAGCAAATCGAAGAAATTGCAAAGTACATTCCGCATGAACGCATTCTGCGAAATGAGCCAATGGCTGCTCATACAACATTTCGGGTAGGCGGCTGCGCAGATGTTTTTGTAGAGATAGATGCTATTGCAGAATTAGAAAAGCTTTGTCTGGTTCTTGGTGATAATTTTTATTTAATTGGAAACGGAAGTAATGTGCTGGTTAGCGACAGCGGGATACGAGGTATTGTGCTGCATTTGTCAAAGGCATTCAGTGCTATTTCGGCAGAGGGAGAGTGTTTGGTGTGTGAGGCAGGTGCTTCTCTTGCTGCTGTTGCAAAAGCTGCCTATGAGAATGGGCTTTCTGGTTTTGAGTTTGCGTCAGGGATTCCCGGGAGTCTTGGCGGCGCAGTGGTAATGAATGCGGGTGCATATGATGGGGAAATTAGGCAGGTAATTGAATGGGTAAAGCTTATGACGCCTGATGGGAAAATTGTACAGAAAAGTAATGAAGAAATGCATTTTTCGTACAGGCACAGCATATTAAAAGAAGAACGGCTGATAGTGCTTGCAGCGGCAATTCGCCTAAAATCCTCTGATCCTGCTCAAATCAAAGTGAAAATGGAGGATTTAGCACAGCGGCGGCGGGAAAAGCAGCCTTTGGAATACCCTAGCGCTGGTTCTACCTTTAAACGGCCAGAGGGATATTTTGCGGCCAAGTTAATACAGGACGCAGGGCTTAGTGGATTTTCAATCGGTGGTGCGTGTGTTTCTTCTAAACATTGTGGATTTGTAATAAACACAGGAAATGCAACGGCAAACGATATTTATTTGTTAATAAAAGAAGTACAAAAAAGAGTGATGGAGTACGCAGGTGTGCGCTTGGAGCCAGAAGTCCTCTTTTTGGGTGATTTTGGAAGTGAAAGGTAGGTCTGGTTTCAGATGAGATTTGTAATCGTTACGGGGATGAGCGGCGGCGGGAAATCAACGGCTATGAAAATGCTGGAGGACGCAGGCTTTTATTGTGCTGATAATATGCCAGTTCCTTTAATTGAAAAGTTTATGGAACTGATTGCCATGCCAGATACAGAAATACAACGGGTTGCACTGGGGCTTGATGTTAGAGCTGACCAGTCATTTGAAGATGTAAATCAGCTTGTACAGCGACTTAGGAAAACATATGTTTTTGAAGTGCTTTTTTTGGAGGCTTCTGACAAGGTGCTTTTAAAGCGCTATAAAGAAACCAGACGCCTCCATCCGCTGTCGGCGGACGGTGACTTAATCAGCGGGATTGAGAGTGAACGGCAGCTTTTGGCAAGCATCCGGTCGGCGGCAGATTATGTGATTGATACTACAAATCTGCTGACGCGGGAGTTAAAGGCAGAATTGGATAAAATTTTTGTAAGCAATCAGAATTATAACAGTTTAATGGTGAATGTAATGTCGTTTGGCTTTAAGCATGGAATCCCGCAGGATGCGGATTTGGTGTTTGATGTGCGGTTTCTGCCAAACCCTTTTTACATAGAAGAGCTCAAACAAAAGACTGGGCTTGACAAGGAAGTACAGGATTATGTAATGGGCTTTGCAGAAGCACATGAATTTCTGGACAAGCTTACAGATATGATTCGTTTTCTAATACCAAACTATGTAAAGGAAGGAAAATACCAATTGGTAATTGCAATCGGCTGTACTGGTGGGCAGCATAGGAGCGTAACACTTGCAAATGGTCTGTATCAGCGATTAAAAGATCAAGGTGATTATGGTCTGACGCTGCGTCACCGTGATACGAAATAATCGGAAAGGCATGGGATTGGTGTGTCATTTTCAGGGGAAGTAAAGGAGGAATTGGCGAAACTGCAAAGTGATGCACGGCATTGTCAATTGGCAGAGCTTGCCGCAATACTAGTGTATGCACGTGCAGTGAAAACCATAAAGCAGGGTGGATTTGGCATTGAAATTCAGTCTGATGTACCATATACAGCAAAGAAATGCTTTACATTATTGGAAAAAACATTTAAGATTGAGGGTGGTGGTTATAATATTGCACAGCAGCCGAATATCTTAAAATATTACGGGAAACAAATTCCAAAAATTTTACAGGCAGTAAAATATTCTGCAGATGAGGAATTTGTGAATCCGCTTTTAATAAAAAGCATATGTTGTAAACGGAGTTTCCTGCGGGGCGTTTTTTTAAGTACAGGCTCTATCAGCAATCCGCAGAAAGGATATCACCTGGAATTTGTCTGTGACACAATGCGGCAGGCACAGCAGTTAATGGAAGCGTTAATGGTGTTTGGCATTGAGGCGAAAGTGGTACAGCGCAAGCGTTACCAGGTGGTTTATTTAAAGGAAAGCGAAGGGATTGTAGAACTATTAAATGTAATGGGCGCTCATATTTCACTGATGAATTTGGAGAATTTACGGATATTAAAGGATATGCGCAATACAATTAACCGACGAGTAAACTGTGAGGCGGCAAACATTACCAAGACGGTAAATGCGGCAACCAAGCAGATTGATGATATACTATATATAAAAGAACACTATGGCTTTGATAATTTGTCCGAACCGATACGGCAAATGGCACAGACAAGATTGGATTATCCGGATGCGACATTAAAAGAGTTAGGTACGTTGTTATTGCCACCTGTTGGAAAATCCGGTGTAAACCATCGTCTGAGGAAGCTTAGTGAACTTGCCGACAGGATCCGCGGTGAAAAAGGGAGGAATTGTTATGGAAAAGAAAATGAAAATCAGCTTTGATAAAGGTCTGGAAGCAAGGCCTGCAGCAATGCTTGTGCAGATAGCAAGTATGTACGACAGTAAGGTTTGTGTGGAAACCGAGGGGAAGACGGTCAATGCAAAAAGCATTATGGGAATGATGAGCTTAACCTTAAATCATGGCGAGGAGCTTACGGTGAGAACGGAAGGCGCAGATGAGGCAGACGCCATAGCACATATAGAACGGTTTATTAATGGGCAGGGTGCATAGTGAATGAAGAAAAAGGCTTTATTTCTTGTAAATCCCCATTCTGGTAAGGGATTGATTAAAAACAATCTTTTGGGGATAATTGATGTTTTGGTAAATGCGGATTATGAAGTAACCGTGTATCCGACACAGGGCAGGGGGGATGCTGAGCGACTGACAAGAGAACGCGACAGTATATATGATTTGGTCGTATGCAGCGGCGGGGACGGTACGCTCGACGAGATTGTTACGGGTATGATACAGTCTGGCCGCAAAACCACAATAGGGTATATTCCAGCAGGGAGCACCAATGATTTTGCAAATAGTCTAAATCTGCCTACTTCCATGAAAAAGGCAGCGGAAGTAATTGCAGCAGGCAAGGTGTTTGCCTGTGATGTGGGACTATTTGATGAAGACGTGTTTGTGTATATTGCCGCTTTTGGAATTTTTACAGAAGTTTCCTATGGTACACCGCAGGAAATGAAAAATATGCTTGGTCATATGGCATATATTTTGGAGGGCGTGAAGCATTTGCAGAATATTAAGTCCTATCAAATGAAAGTGACCTATAAGACCATTGAGAATAATGGATTTGGGGAAACGGAAGAATGCGAGAAAGTCGTAGAGGATGACTTTATTTTTGGCATGATTACCAATTCTTTGTCTGTAGGAGGATTTAAAAGTCTTACAGGAAATGTGATGGGAAAAAACGTAGTGTTAAATGACGGGCTATTTGAGGTTACACTGGTAAAAATGCCAAAAAATCCGGTAGAATTAAATTCTATTCTTGTTGCTTTAATGAGTGAAAAGGTAGATACAGAATTTATGTATTGTCTAAAGTCTAGTGAACTTCTGATTGAGTCGCAGGAGGAGGTTGCGTGGACATTGGATGGGGAATACGGAGGAAAACATACCTGTGTTAAACTTAAAAATAAACAGAAGGCAATAGATATATTGGTTCCAACTGCGTAAAAAGTGGGGAATCCAAGCCTTACACAGAGAATTTGTATGTAAAAGTTGTATGTAAAAAGATTGTACACAAAAAAGTGTTGCCATATCTGGCAACACTTTTAAAAATAAAAAGGGGGGTTTATACAAAAAATAGTGACAATCAAGCTTTATTTTCGCTGCCAAGTACATTTTTAATCTTATGTGCTACAAGCGTCTTGACATTGGCACGTCCAACCTTCAGATATTCTCTTGGGTCAAAAGCAGCAGGATTATTGTAAAGCACTTCACGGATACCGGCTGTCATAGCAAGTCTTAAATCAGAATCAATATTAATCTTGCATACTGCGCTTCTTGCTGCTTGACGGAGCATATCTTCGGGAATACCAATTGCATCTGCAAGTTGTCCGCCATTTTCCTGAATAATTTTTACGTATTCCTGCGATACGCTTGAGGCGCCGTGGAGTACGATTGGGAAATTTGGCAGCCGTTTGCTGACTTCGTCAAGAATATCAAAACGAAGCTGCGGCTTTTGTTCGGGTTTAAACTTAAATGCGCCGTGGCTTGTTCCGATTGCAATTGCAAGGGAGTCAACACCCGTCTTATCTACAAATTCTTCCACTTCGTCAGGATGTGTGTAGCTTGCATTTTCAGCAGATACATTTACATCATCTTCAATGCCTGCAAGCTGACCAAGTTCACCCTCAACAACAACGCCTTTAGAATGCGCATATTCAACAACACGACGTGTCAATTCAATATTGTCATTAAAAGAATGGTGTGAACCATCAATCATAACAGAAGTAAAGCCGCCGTCAATGCAGGATTTGCAGATTTCAAAGTCTGCGCCGTGATCAAGGTGAAGCGCAATGGGAATATCGTTTTCTGCCAGAGCAGCTTCAACTAATTTAACAAGATATGTATGATTAGCATACTTGCGGGCACCTGCGGATACTTGAAGGATAATCGGAGAATGAAGCTCTCCGGCAGCCTCTGTAATACCTTGCACAATTTCCATATTGTTTACATTAAAGGCACCGATTGCATAACCGCCTGCATATGCCTTGTCAAACATTTCTTTGGTTGATACTAAAGCCATAGTTTTTTCCTCACTTTCTATAAAGAGTTGTTTTAGGGAAACATAAACTGTTTTATCTATGACTATAATAATACAACTTACTATATTTTGCAATGGCTAATAGAAAAATTTTTGTAAAATATTATGGGGCTAATTTCTGTATTGCAGAACTGTGACAAAAAATTGACAATTTCCATTATTAGGGATATACTATATACATCATATGTCGGGCAGTTGGTAAGAATCTGGATATCTTTTGCCTGAAAAAGAACGTATGGTTAAAAAAGGAAAGCGGAGGTTTGTATTTATGTTAGTTTCAGCTACAGAGATGCTTAAAAAAGCAAAAGAAGGTCATTATGCAGTGGGTCAGTTCAATATCAACAATCTTGAGTGGACAAAAGCAATATTGCTTACCGCGCAAGAATTGAATAGTCCTGTTATCCTTGGTGTATCTGAGGGCGCCGGCAAATATATGACAGGTTTTGAAACCGTTGCTGCTATGGTTGCTGCTATGGACAAGAGTCTTGGAATTACGGTTCCTGTTGCGCTGCATCTGGATCACGGCACATATGACGGATGTTACAAGTGTATTAAGGCAGGATTTACATCTATAATGTTCGATGGTTCTCACTATGCTATTGAGGAGAACATTGCTAAGACAAAAGAACTTGTCGCAGTTGCACATGGTATGGGAATGTCGATTGAGGCGGAAGTTGGCTCTATCGGCGGTGAAGAAGACGGTGTTGTTGGTATGGGAGAGTGTGCTGACCCATCAGAGTGCAAGCAGATTGCAGATTTAGGCGTGGACATGCTTGCAGCAGGCATCGGTAATATTCACGGAAAGTATCCGGCAAACTGGGCTGGATTAAGCTTTGATACATTGGATGCAATTCAGCAGAAGACAGGGGTTATGCCGTTAGTGCTTCACGGTGGTACCGGAATCCCAGAGGATATGATTAAGAAGGCAATTTCTCTTGGCGTTGCTAAGATTAATGTAAATACAGAGTGCCAGCTTTCCTTTGCGGCAGCGACACGCAAGTATGTAGAGGCAGGCAAGGATCAGGAAGGAAAAGGCTTCGATCCTCGTAAACTTCTGGCACCGGGCTTTGAGGCAATTAAGGCAACTGTAAAAGAGAAAATGGAACTGTTTGGGTCTGTTGGAAAAGCGTAATTGCGGCTTGGTATATTAAGAATATAAAGAGTGGAAAGCGGGCAGAGGAGAGAAAATCTTTTCTGCTCGTTTTTTCTGCGCGGATTATACTAGTAGAGCGTTGCATTTTACTCAATTATTCGTGCAATGTTGCACGAGTCGCGCGGCGAGTAGGGAACGCGTTCAAGGAAAAATATATAAAAAATTCAGCTTTACACATTTTTCCCAATTTGCTATAATTCGAAATAGAAACAGATATAAATAATCAGAGAAAATCTGCGGAGGAAAATGATTTGAAAAAATGGTTTGATGAAGAATATGAATGGGAAATAGAAGTGATAGGATTTAATAAAGATAATGAAGAAACAGAGCGATTCTGCCGGAATGGTGAGCAGATTGGAGATAAATACACTTGTACATATGGCTGTCCGGTTAATTCACAAGGACAGGGTATTTGCTCTAAAGTAATGATGCTGATGTATCCTATTATGGAAGCTGTTAGAAGTGGAGGGGATTTAGAAAATATAGGTGGAGATAGTAAGTATAGCAAAGTTGTTATGTGTCCAGACGGATGCGTCTTGTTTCGGATTACAGCAAAGCCGTTAGGGAATGAAAATTTTTTTAGGGGTAAGTTTTTTGGTTAACTCCTTTTAAATATTAAAAAAATAGATGGAATGAATTTCAATGATTAAGGATTTACACCTTTTTGGAATCGATTGCGTTTAGCACTTGAAAATCCCACCCAAACAGTGTAGAATCGTATTAGCTGTTTGAGAAGAAATAGAAAAGAATTATAGTTGCCGTTTTGCAGGCGATGTGAATTAGCTTATAGAGCGGTAACAAAATATAAGATAAGAAAAATATAAAATAACAAAATATAAAATAAGAAAAATATAAGATAAGAAAAATATAAAATAAGAAAAATATAAAATAAGAAAAATATAAAATAAGAAAAATATAAAATA
>ERZ778495.615-NODE-615-length-31685-cov-6.876478_pt1 | contig 31685 bp, 25 predicted proteins | sample MGYA00433100_ERZ778495 | MGnify/ENA primary metagenome ERZ778495 (study PRJEB29527, sample SAMN07138962) | mouse gut metagenome | material: feces | host: mouse | place: China:Nanjing | collected 2016-01-25 ...
TATATATTTATATCTTAAGTTCTTAATAATCGCCTTTGTCATAATATATCCTTCCCTATACATAATTTCCACAAATACATTAAAAGTAAAAATATAATTACTACTAAAGCTATATATCCTCCATTTCCCTCACAAAAAATCCATGAAAATAAAAAACTAGGCTTATACCTTGTATTTATCTTGATTTCAGGTACAATAACAATTAACTCTATTACTAAAAATATAAATGTACATAAATATGAATTATCTGCTATATTTTTATTTTCGGACATACCAATAATTTGAGAAATAATACTTGCCAAAATAAAGCCCAAGATATAACGAATAAAATATCCTAAAATATACAATAGATGCTGATTTGATAAATATGGATACTTCATGTATGTGATAACATTAACTATAATAAACCAAATACATATATAGATGAAAGCAACACTCCATTTATAGCAAAATGTCTTTACTATTGCTGTTGATCTTTTACCTATTCGTGTTAACACGGGAATTGTTATACATTTATCAATATACGATATGATAAATAAAAATAATGGCGTCAATTCAAATACATACATTTTATCAGAAAATACATTACTTAACCATAAAGATTCTGTTGTACATAATTCTGATAAAATAAGTAATGATCCTACAAAATATATACATATTAAAAGTACAAACTGAATTATTCTATTGAGGATATTCATAATATTTCTTTACTCCTTATATGCCCAAATATAAGCAATATTACATCAATAATTAATACAATTCCAAATATTAGCAAAACATTGGAAGTACTAATTGTATTAACAATTGCACTGGCTGCCCGTGGCTGTACTATAACCCCTAAATTATAATTCAAGTTATCTTTCAGACATAAACTGATAATATAATTTATTAAATACAATACTATAAAAGGAGTTAAAATTGCTATATACTTATTTTTCAATGTTATCATTGCATGAAATGCCAAAGCAAACAGCGATAGCAACGCGATAGCGAAGGCATTGATAAAGGCATACAGGATTTCCATACTTAATGGACTTTTTTGGTAAAATGAATAGGAAAACATTTCTGTGTGCGGAATTAAATACATATATTGTTTTGTTAATGGCGCATCGGTAGGAAAAATCAAATATGTAATTCCAATATTTATTATTAATAGTACAAAAAAATTTAGAAATGTCACTATAAATATCGAAAAAATTTTTGCTAAATAATATTTTAGTCCATTGCCACGTATCACTAGTAAAAGACGCATTGAAGATTGCTGTTCATTATAAAAAATTAATCCCGTTGATAGTATTGGTAGTACCCAAAATATTGTGTAAAACAGATTATTTCCCCAACTAGCTGAATTTATTAATAACCAAAACTGAAACGGATTGGAGCCAATTACTTCAAAAAATTTATCATATTTTCCATTAATGATATAAACCGATATAGGATCTGCAATCATAACAAAAAGCAGAATAATCAGCATCCATCTGATTATACTACTTCTATAAAGCTTTTTTATATCTGCAAGAACATATGACATATATAAATCTCTCCTTTTTAATACATAAGGCTGCCGCAATAAAGAACTAGATTTTTTATAATGTAACTGCGTTTAGTTTAGAACTAATCTAATCTCTAATATGGAATATATATAACCTAAAATCCCGAATAATTTTATACACTGGTGAATAAATCCTGTATTTATACGGGTTTGACAAAAACAGTGTATAAAGCAATAATTATACACTGTTTTGCAAAAAGTTAGAAAAATCAAAGCTTTGAGAGCAGTGTATAATTTTGAGTCGGGAATTTAGGATATAATATAAGGGATAATACTAGTACTTACAGAATAGTTCCTCTTCCAAACGTTAGTAACATTTCAACAATAAATTCTAAAGATTTTTTAAACCTATGTTCAAAATTTTTCAGTACTAATTTGCTTCCTGGCATCTTTTTTTATCTGTACCTCATTCTTAATTTCCGCAGGTATGTCGAACTCAAATATCCCAATCACAATAGATTTGCCCACTCCAAACTTGCCTATTTTGCACAACATATTAATACATTTTTGTTTCAAATTCTTCATAGTAGTTTCTCCTTTGCTACGTTATTTCTTAATAAATCAACTATACCATTCTATTACAGATTTTGACATTTTTTTCCTAAAAGATGTTTTTTCTGCGCTAAACGAAGTTTTCAAAAAAATACACTTTAAATATATTTCTATCTAAAGTGTACTTTTATTATTATTTATTCATACTGCACGCCAGTTAAAGTTACATAAACAGACCATTAAATACGTTGTAAATTTAAAGCAACTCTTTGCAAAACTACAAATGCTTTCTGTATACAGTATAACATTCTATATTAGCAGCTTCCTTACCTTCCTTGCTAATTTCTGAGATATTGGACAATTTATTCCGTTTTTCAATGTAATTATTCTTTCACGATAATTAATTTCTTTTATCTTATTCCTATTTACTAAATAAGACTGATGACAACGAATAAAGTCTTCCCCTGCATCTTCCTCCATTTTTTTAATTGTCCCCAAAAATTCAACGGACTTATTTTCTGTATGTACAATGATTTTATGTTCTCCTAAAGAAGTTTCAAAGTATAATACATCATCATATTTCAGTATCTGTTGATAACCTCCTCTATTTACGGTAAAAGTACGTCCTCCGCCTCTTGTAACATTTTTATATTTTTCAATTGCATTTGCCATACATTCACATATACGATTTCGAATTTGTGTAAAATCATCCTTTACAACAAAATCTAGTGCTTCAACTTTATATTGAAATGTCATAAGCGTCATTTCAGAATGGACTGTTATAAATACAATAAACCCTCTTGGATCGTGTTGTCTTATTTTTTCCGCCAATATCAAACCATTTACTTCTGAATGCAAGTCAATATCTAAAAAATATAATCCTGTATTCTTTGATACTTTTACCTCCTCTATTATTCGGTTTGGATTATCTGTTTCCAGCCGCAAGCACATATCATATTCCTCAATCATAATTGCTGCTTGTACATAATGTACAAAACTTTTGCGTTGTTCTATATTATCTTCGCATATGTATACATCTATCATTCCATTTCCCTCCTATGTTCGCAAAATTTTGCAAAAACAGTTGCAATTTACTATTTTTGTATTATAATTTATTGTATGGAAAAATTATTTAGCAGCCTTGCAGCAAAAATCATAAATATTCTTGATAAAAATAACAATTGCACACAGATAGAACGGCTTCAAATGCATTATGGGGTTCAAACGCTTATTTACAATATATCTACTATCTCTTTTATTATCATCGCAGCATATATTGCAGGAACATTTGTGGAAGCTTTTTTATTGTTTTTACTTTTTGGTCTATTACGCTTTTTTGTTGGCGGTTACCATTGTAATCACATGGAAAGCTGCATTTTTCTAACGAGTTTTTTGATATTAGGCGGAAGCAAATTTGCACAATGTGTACAAATTCCTTTTCCAATATGTACATTACTTTTCATTATTATGAATTCATTTTTTTATAATTTTCTACCAAAAGGCACTCGTAAAAATCCCTTTACTCCTAAATACAGCAAAATTCAGCAGAAACGGCTGCGTATAATAGTTCCCTTGTTAACACTAACAGCCTTCTATACAGATACTGTTCTGTGTACAATTATACTTTTAGCTATGGCATTTACAGTCATTCTTCTGATTCCGGAAGTTTATCATAAATAATGATCTCTTGGATAAACTGTTGTTCTGCATATTCCGTATTCATCATTACATTTTGGTATTGGCTAAGAATTAACTTCACATTATATAACCCAATCCCTCGCCGTTCCCCCTTAGAGCTTATGCCAATACTGCCAAGTCTGCTGTAATCCATATTTTGTTTTACATATGTATTTTTAATAATAACTATCACTCCATCCCACAATTTAATAATGCCAATTACAAGACGAGGAACCTCACAAGCTTGACATGCCTCTATTGCATTATCCAATAAAATACCGACCACCCTTACCAAATCAAGGCTTTTCATATTTATTTTGTCAATTTTCTCTGCAATTTCAAGAATTACTTCTATATTAAGTTCTAAGGCATAGTTTAATTTAACAGATATAAGACTTTTTAACTCCAGCAAATCCAAATAATGCAGCCTTACTATGGTATCTTCTGATTGAACAAACCGTACACTAACAGGAAGTATCTGCTTTTCATAATAATTTTTTAAACCTATCATATCGTCTGCTTCTATAAATCCTGCAATGCTCACCATAATATTTACATAATCATGTTTAAATGAGCGAAGACTCTGATATAATGTTTCGATCCGCACAATATATTCCTGTAAATTGTCATAAGAATGCTGTTTCATTTTAATTTCTGTACTAATTTTATATTCCTTAACAATTGTCATTATCATAATAAATGTTAGTAAAAAATATGCGATATATAAAACAATACCACAAAAAAGTGCAAATAACGTTGAACCTGAACGAGCGATTATCTCCACATTTAACACAAATATGCACATGCCTACAACTATAGTTATAATCAAAATAACAATTACTTTTTCAGGAGGTAACAAATAGTTTTTTCTATTTATTTTCGTTACTTTTTTCACCATCCATCGCCATACTGCAACATAAATAGGATAAGCTATGAGAATATACATCCACCAATGCGTATTAGATGTCCATCCAATAAAGCTCCAAAACAAATGCATTAAATTATCCAATATAACAATCAACATATATGCACATATAACTAAAAAGATATTTAAACAACTGTCTTCCTTTTTCAACCATCCTATATATAACAATAAAATTGCAAACATTGGCATTACACAGAAATTTCCTATGTAATTGTAAACAATCGACATATGCAGTAAGATTATAATCATAATCCAAAAATTGTTCTTTCTTGTTAAACGAAAAGTTATACTGTTATTAAATAGCAATAAATAGGTAATTGTACTCATTATAACAAGTTGTTTTTCCATTATCTAACATCTCCTCTTATATCCACGAATTCTTCAGAGTTATCCACAAGTTGTGGATAACTTGGTTAAAAATCGTGGATAACTATTCTGAAACTCGAAAAAGTAAGTGGATAACAGTAATTTTTAGGTTAAAATTTATACTTATCCACAATTTTATAAATTGCTATTGTCGATTTTTAACAATAAATGGAAGTTCTTTTTTCTCGAAATCTGTCAAAGATATTGTGGATAACATTTATACTGTATAGACATTTATGTATTGTCTTTATTATAACATAACAAAACGGAAAAGTGAGTTTAAATTAACAAATACCAATAGATACATTTTTTATTTTTTGCACATATTTTTTAAATCACAAATATAATGCACAATTAATTTTAAAAATGCACAAAAATATGAATATAATAAATATATATATTATTATATTGTAATTTCCTCCTATTTTGTGGTAAAATGTAAAAATGCCGTATATCAAAGCGGCTGACCAGTACCGACGAAAAAAAACCAATATGGAGGTAATAAACGTGACAATTGACAATAACAAAAAAAGTTTTCTGAACAGTATCAAGTTACAATTACTAATTATGGGATTGGTTCCGTTGATATTACTCGGAATTATCAGTCTGTCAACCGCCAAGTCAAGCCTTGAAAATGGTTTAAAAGATCAGTCCATGCAGCGCTTGAAATCCATCTGTGTGGCTGTAAGGGCATCTTACACTTCTTTAAACGATGAACCATATTCATTGAATGAAGATGGTGAACTGATGAAAGGTGATTACAATATTTCTGCTCATCAAGAAGATATTGATGCTTATGTGAAAGGAATTGATGCTGATGTTACATTATTTTACGGCGATGTCCGCATGGTAACTTCTCTAAAAGATACTGTAACAGGTGAACGTATCATTGGTACCTCAGCAACACCAGAACTATCTGCCAAAGTATTAAATGGTGAAGATTATTCTTCCACCAGCGTTATGGTAAACGGTCAAAATTATTATGCCTACTATATGCCAATGTACAATCCAAACGGTTCTGTCGCTGGTATGGTATTTGTTGGTGAACCGAGTGCACATATTGATACATATATCAATTCCCGAAGTATGTCTATGATCACAATTACAGTACTTGTACTTGCAGTTGCTGTTATTTACGCACTATTTATGGCATTTCGGATTGAAAAAGCGATTGGATATGCCAAAACGGCTGTTGACAATTTAGCACAGGGAAATCTCGCTTATCAGGTTTCGGATGTTCTGCTTCGACGCAAGGACGAAATTGGTGATATGGGGCGCAGCGTCAGTCGTTGTGTCAATGAAGTACGTACTGTAGTTGAAAATATTCAAAATTTTTCACAGGAAGTGCTCTCCTCCGGCGACGATTTGGAAAAAATGGCTTCACAGACCAATCAAAATGCAGGCAATATTGCTTCTGCAATGGATGATATTTCAAGAGGTGCAGTAATGCAGGCGGAAGATATCGAGAATGCGACAACCAAAATTGGTGATATGGGCAATATGATACGAAATATTGTTGCTAATATATCAGACTTAAACTATACTTCCGAAACTATGCAGAATGCTGGAACTGAAGCCGCAGATATTATGGAGGAACTTAGTGAATCCAATGATAAAACTGTGGCAGCAATTTTAAAGGTAGCGGAGAATGTAGAAACAACAGATGCTTCTGTACGCAATATTTCTGATGCTGTTGAATTAATTTCCAATGTAGCGGAGCAGACTAATTTGCTGTCCCTCAATGCTTCCATCGAAGCGGCAAGAGCTGGCGACGCCGGCAAAGGTTTTGCTGTAGTTGCTATGGAAATACAAAAATTATCAAGCGAATCCAACGACTCAGCTCAGAAAATTTCACAGATTATCACACAACTTTCAGCAGATTCCCACAATTCCTTAACAATGATGGAAGAAGTTAAGCGCAGGCTTCAAGAACAGCAGGAAAAGTTAAATGCAACCAAAAATCAGTTTGGCAATGTGAACAATGGTATCATTTCATCTAGGGAGGGCACCAACGCTATTAATGGACAAGCTAAAATCTGTGATCAGTCGCGCAGCAGCGTCGTTGATATTATTACAAACCTATCAGCCGTTTCGCAGGAAAATGTTGCTTCCACAGAAGAAACAACAGCTTCTATGCAGCAGTTAAATGCAGCAATTGACCTTGTTGCAGAAGCTTCCATCCGGTTGAAAAATCTCGCCGTATCCTTAACGGAAGCAACCAAGTTCTTTCAGTTATAAATCGAATAGGGATGGTTTACCTCCACACATGCTGGGTGTCCAATAGTTTGCTGACATATTTCCTTGGATACCCCTATACATAAAGTAAAAAGCTGTCGGAAAGCAATCGCAATTCCGGCAGCTTTTTTACGCACAAGGGTGCGTATGGAAATTAACAGCTATGCTGCAATTATTCCTTTCTTTATTGGGTTTTTCACAGTATTAATACGCCTTCCTGCCCTTTGCTTATAATCACTACCATTCCTTTTTCAGTTCTATATTCCAATCTATGGCAAATGGCCCATTTGCCTGTGCTTCCATACTGCTTACAAGCTCCGCGCGCTCACCTGCGCTGCTCTGTGAATCGTCCAGCGACTCCTCTGACCAATAGGAATAACCATAAAGATAACTTTTATTAAAATCCTCCCACGAATCGTATAATTCCTGTGCTTTCTGCGCCGCCTCTAAAATCTTGTCCATTGCTTCCTCATAAGTACAGTAGCCAGACGCATAGCCAAAGCCCATAACCGTTCCGACCCTGCTTAAATCCCATGCAGCGATAGCACCATCCCCATAATCAGACCATGCATCATAAGCCGCCAACAGGCTGATATATGTTCCATCATCAAGACCCTGCTCTTTTAGCTTGGTATCAAATGCATCACGCTGTGTTTCCTCGCCTGGGTTAAATTCCTTTAGGGAATCCAAAGCATCCTGATTATGTCCTTCTGTCATCAGCCAATCTGCCGTTTCAATCAGGTCATCCGCATTCTCCACGTCCCAGCTTTCTGATAAACTCAACTGCGCCTGTGAAGTAATTGCCTCAAGCTGGCTTTCCGTTGCTCCAGAATCCTCCAGCGCTTTAAAGGTTTGCAAAACACTTTCTCCATTCACAGAATCCAAAATCGCTGTCATACCGTTGATAAAGTCCTTTGTTCCCGCCTGTTTGGACGTTTCATCTGACATATCCAGTGCAATAATTTGCCTAGCTTCCTCAACATCATCGTTATTTCCAACGATAACTACCATAACATAGTAGTCTGCCATTTCCGCAAAAAAGCCGTATGCTTGTCCCCTGCCTGTACCGCTTTTTGCCACACCTTCCCATGCAAGACAGCGCTCAGCGCCATCAAGAGAAGGTGCCTCTGTATCTTCCCAATCCACCGTTACACCAGTCCCATTTAACGCCATGTCTGTTATATAATCTGCAAAATCCTCAAGGCTTTCGATACTGCCCGAATTTCCCGGAACATTGGACTTGGCGCATCTTATAGCAATACTAGAAAATCCTTTCCTTGCAGTACCGCCATCCAGCCCCATCATAGAGCCTCCTGCAGGAAGCGGCATATCTGTCTGTGTAAGCCCTTCAAGCAAGATAACTTTAAAAGTGCCGTCCGAAGAAACATATTCCTGCGACTCCGGAAGATTTTCCGGTTCTTGCGATTCTTTAAATTTCTCCGTTGTTTCATTTTCAGCAGTATCGGTAGGTACTGTTGTGCTGTCAGATATATTACCTGTCGATTCTTTAGAATCTCCGCAAGCCGTAAGCATTAGTCCAATAGTTGCTGCCAACAATATTACATTTCTTTTTTTCATTATTAGAATTCCCCTTTACGCCCATTCGGACAGATATAATAAATTTGAATTTGACATTTGATTACCTCCCAATGATGAAAGGTGTTGTCATATCATATTTAGTGTAACATAACTGCGAAGCAAAGTCTATTGATTTTCTAATACTTAGGAACTATAACGTAACAGTTCAGCCTAGGAGCTGTCACAATAAGCTTTGCCATTCCCTATCCGGCTGACTGCCAGATACCGCCATTTCTTCCTGTTTCAGTATAGATTGGTATACCTGCGCTGCTTAATGCTTCCACATCACGGTAAATTGTTCTTGGAGATACTTCAAACTTGGCTGCTAACTCTGGAACTGTAGCCTGACCCTTGTCTAAAAGATTATATAAAATTTTGGATAAACGGTTCTCTGACATTGTTTCACCTCTCAATTAAGAATACCATATAAATCTTAACATAGCTTAACAAGTTTTGATATTTAAAAAAAGTCTTGCTTGTGACGCAGCGTTATGGTATATGCTATATCACAGGAGGTAAATGATTATGGAAAAACACAAAGCTATACCACAAGGCTATATGACAGTGGGAGAGGTTGCAAAGAAAATGGGCGTCACTGTCCGAACGTTGCAATATTACGACAAAGAGGGCTTGCTGTCCCCGTCGGCAGAGAGTGAAGGCGGACGCAGGCTTTACACGGACAAGGATTTAGTTACACTTCATCAGATTATGTCCTTAAAATCATTAGGATTTTCATTAGATGATATCAAGCAGCGCCTGATTTATTTGGAAACACCGACAGATGTTGCAAAGGCTCTCACGAAACAGGCTGACGACATACGGAGAAAAATAGAGCAGTTAACGTCTTCTTTGACAGCCATAGAACAGCTAAAAGCAGAAGTGTTACAAATGCAGACAGTGAGTTTCAAAAAGTATGCAGATATTATTGTCAATCTGCAAATGAAAAATGACTATTACTATCTTATTAAGCATTTTGATGATGAAATGCTTGACCATATCCGCAATCAATTTGACAAAGAGAGCGGCTTTCATTTTATGGACAGATTTAACCGTTTGTGTGATGACATCTTACAGCTTCAAAAAGAAAAAGTGCCCCCTGAAAGTGAAAAATGCCAACAAGTTGTAAAAGAATATTGGGATTTGATTATGGAATTTACAAACGGCGATATGAATATGCTGCCGAAATTGATGGCAATCGGCAATTTCGATACCGTTACAAATGCTTGGGAAGAACAACAAAAAATAGTAAACGCCTATTTAGAGCCAGCATTGCAGGTCTATTTTTCAAAACTCGGAGTCAACCCATTTGAGGAGGTGGAAGGATGAATTGTGCGATACAAGTTTGTGGATTAAAGAAAAGCTATGGCAGCCATAGGGTGCTCAATGGGCTTGATTTACAGATCGAAAAAGGAGAAATTTATGCACTGCTCGGTGTAAATGGTGCAGGAAAAACGACATCTCTTGAATGCATCGAAGGCTTAAGAAACTATGACAGCGGCACGATTCTTGTAAATGGGAAAATGGGTATTCAGCTCCAATCCTCCTCCTTGCCCGCCCATATCAAACCCATGGAGGCTGTAAAACTATTTGCAAAATGGAACAAGACAAAGATTGATAGCACGATGCTGAACGCACTTGGTCTGAAAGAAATTGAAAAGAAACCATATAACCAGCTATCTACAGGTCAAAAAAGGCGGTTACATCTCGCCCTCGCCCTGATCGGCAATCCAGATATTATTTTTTTGGATGAACCGACTGCGGGTCTTGATGTTGAGGGCAGGATTTCACTTCACGAGCAAATCCGTAAACTCAAATCAAGCGGAAAAACGATTGTTCTGGCAAGTCACGATATGGCGGAGGTAGAAACCTTATGTGACCGTATTGCTATTTTGAATAACGGAGCGATTGTCTTTTGCGGTACCGCTTCGGAACTGACAGACAAAGTTGGGAAAAAATATTTTATCCATATCAAAACGCAGCAAGGGGACAGCACTTTTGAAACAGACAATATTGAAGATACTTTGATTTCCTTGCTTGCTGATTTGAAACAAAAGGAAATGCATGTATTGGATATCAAAGTTGACCGTGGCACGCTGGAACAGCATTTCATGGAAATGACAAGGAGGGAAACAGAATGAATGGTTTTTTATATGGTATAGCATTACAGTGCAAATTAGATATACGAAGTAAATCCCTGTTAATTACCTGTTATATTATTCCGCTTATTTTCTTTCTTCTTATGGGTGGTATTTTTACTTCTGTTATGCCTGATATGAAAAGTACACTGATACAAGCTATGCTTGTGTTGAGTGTTTCAATGGGTGCGTTTGTAGGACTGCCGCCATCGTTGATTGAAACTTACGGAAGTGACATTAAAAAAGTTTATAAGGCAAATGGCGTGCCGATCTATTTAGGCCTTGTAACCATGTTTCTCTCCGCATTTGTGCATTTGATGATTGCCTGTATTGTGATTGTGCTGCTTGCTCCTATACTATTTGAAGCAGTTTTGCCGGCACAGCTTCCAATCTTCTTTCTTGCACTTGCAATATATATACTTGTATCGTTAAGCATTGGAAGCATTTTGGGGCTGATGATAAAAAGTCAGGCGAAGCTGACGATGATAGCACAATTATTGTTTTTACCCTCAATTATGCTTTCGGGAATTATGTTCCCCCTCGACTTTCTGCCCGATTTTTTGAAAACAATAGGGCGTATTTTCCCAGCTTCTTGGGGATACCGATTAATGCTGGATGATGGATTTTGCCTTGAAAATCTAGTGTATCTAATTTGTGTCTTTTTTGCGGCGGTAATTGTATGCGGGGTGGTTTTAAAAAAACAAAAATAGAAAAAAGTGGTAGTACATAGAAGTTAAGATGCATTCAAACCACCACGAAGTGGTTTTGCATGGCTTGATATATTACAAAATGGTAACAGTTCAACCTAGGACTTTGCACTATGCTGCAAAGTCCCTAAGAAAACATAGCAACTGAAATGCACCAATCCATTGTAAAGTGGTTTTGCATGGCTTGCAAATCCTGTTCCAAGTTCCAGCAAGAAATTCTGCACATTGTCCATCAGAGCATCTTTTAATTCTTTTTCATTATATCCCTGACAAATCGCAATTAAATCAAATCTATAGGGGAATTTTGTGATTTCCTGCGCCTGACCAATAGAATGTCATAAGATTTTCTCAAGGCATCATCCTTTTATGCTTTAGTATTACAAAGCCGTGCCTTTCGTTGGGATAAATAAATGCTGCATATCCGTATTTTCCAAAGTCAGCAGTTTTACCTTCTTATCTATTCCTCCAGCATATCCCGTCAAGCTTCCGTTTGTTCCCACTACTCTGTGGCAGGGGATAATAATCGAGATTGCATTGTGTCCTACTGCTCCACCTACCGCCTGTGCGGACATTCGGGGCATCCCTTTCTGTTTTGCTATCTCCTTTGCAATTTCGCCGTAAGTGACAGTTTTTCCGTAAGGTATCTTTTGCAGAATTTTCCATACCAAAATCTGAAAAGGAGTACCAATCATATGGATTAGAGGATAAAAATGCGGCTCTTTACCCGAAAAATAGATATTCAGCCATTCTTTCGTCTGTTCAAGAATTGGCGTGTTTTTTTCTTCATACGTAAGACCAAGGTGGTCTGCATAGTATTTTTCCCCATTAAACCATAATCCGGTTAGCCCTGTTTCATCAGCGGCAAGGAGAATGCCGCTGATAGGTGATTGATAATAAGTTATATACTGCATTTGGTACCCCTCTTATTGTAAGTTAAAGTATTAGTTCGTGTCAGCTTGGTGTTCCTCCCTTGGATATCAAGTGTTTCTCCTAGAGCGTGTTTGAAAATTGCTTTCTGGCAGATGTGCGTCACAATTTGTGGGAGATTTGTGCCAAATGAAGGGCGCATAGCGGGCTATGTAACCTGAATTTGGCGCAAATATCACGCAAAGTGGGGCGTGCATATGTCAGGAATGAATTTTCAAACACGCTCTAGTACAACCGCTGCCCGCAGAACAGTTTGCACACCCACAGCCACAAGATGATTTTCCTTTTCTTTTATTGCGTACCATACTGATAATAACAGCCGCCACCATGATCACTAGAATTGCACTGATAATGATTGTTGCCATATTTTCCATAATCCATGTAAACATCCATACCCTCCTGTTTCAATCACTATTATACTGAATGGCAAAAAAATTTGCCGTTGAGTTGCGCCAGCCGCACGCCGCAAAGCGGCAATTTTCCTTTGTGCGGCTGCGTGCATATTGTTATACATAGCGTCAGTCTTTTCGACGCTTAGGAATTGATGCGCCGCTCTAGAAATATCTTTTCTTTGTTTTCTTTTACAACAAAAGTGCTTTTCGTGTTATTATCTCACCATTTTCAGCTTCATATTTGTAGTCAGCTTTGTTGCCTCTTTATAGGGTCGAAACAGCATATAAATCATGCCACCGAAAATAACAATAGCAGCCAACAGTCCGATAACATTCAGATTTCCTGTAAATGCTGAACCAATCTGATTAACCATCAATGCCACCGCGTAAGCTAACCCGCACTGATAACCAATCGCAAACCACGTCCATTTCGCATTGTTCATCTCTCGTTTAATAGCACCAATTGCCGCAAAGCAAGGCGCACACAAAAGATTGAATACAAGGAAGGAATATCCTGCAACCAAATTAAAGTTTGCACCAATTTCAGGCCATCCGCCGGGATAGAGGATTCCCATTGTACCAACGATATTTTCTTTTGCTACCAGACCCGTAATGGAAGCCACTGCCGCCTGCCAGTTTCCCCAGCCAAGCGGTATAAAAATCCATGCGATTGCGCTGCCAACTGCTGCAAGAAATGACTGATCCATTTCCTCCTCACCAAGCATTCGGATTCCTTCTGAAGTAAATCCAAAGTAAGTCAAAAACCAGATAACAATAGTGGAAAGCATGATTATCGTCCCTGCCTTCTTAATAAAAGACCATCCACGTTCCCACATGGAACGCAGCACATTGCCCACCGTGGGCATATGATAAGCGGGAAGCTCCATAACGAAAGGCGCTGGTTCGCCAGAAAACATTTTTGTCTTTTTTAACATAATGCCAGAGATAATAATCGCTGCCATACCAACAAAATAAGCACTTGTTGCCACCCATGCAGAGCCGCCAAAAATCGCGCCGGCAACCATGGAGATAAACGGCACCTTTGCACCACAGGGGATAAAGGTAGTCGTTATAATTGTCATGCGGCGGTCACGCTCATTTTCAATCGTTCTTGATGCCATAATACCCGGAATCCCACAGCCAGTACCAATAAGCATCGGAATAAAAGACTTGCCAGACAGTCCAAATTTACGGAAAATACGGTCAAGCACAAATGCGATACGCGCCATGTAACCACATGCTTCCAAAAAAGCAAGGAGGAGGAATAGAACAAGCATCTGTGGCACAAATCCAAGTACCGCACCCACACCAGCTACAATGCCATCGTTAATAAGTCCCACAAGCCAATCTGCTGCGCCTACTGCCTCAAGTGCATTTCCCATGAGAAGCGAAATACCGGGTATCCATTTCCCATAAGTCGAAGGGTCAGGCTCGTCGCCATACTGTTCCATCACTGCAGCCGCATCCTCGTAATCTGCAAGGGATGCCGTTTCCACAGTCACTTCCAGCGTTTCATCATCCGTCACCTTATAGGGAAAATCATCGGTGGGAGGCGCACCGTTTTCTTCTATATAAACATTGTAACCTTCTACGATAAGTGCCGCATCTTGGTATTCTTCAGAGGCCTCCCCATAAGCAGAAGAACCGATGCCAAACAGATGAAAACCATCACCGAACAATCCGTCATTTGCCCAGTCCGTGGCGGAAGCCCCCACAGTCACCATAGATATGTAATATACGAAAAACATAATAGCCGCAAAGATCGGAAGTCCTAGTAAACGGTTTGTTACAATTTTATCAATTTTATCAGAATTGGTCAATTTACCTGCGGATTTTTTCTTCAGACACCCCTTGATAACACTCCCAATATAAATATACCGCTCATTGGTAATAATGGATTCCGCGTCGTCATCCATCTCCCCTTCTGCTTTCTTGATATCCGTTTCGATATGGGATAGGGTAGACTCACTTAGATTTAACTGTTCTAAAACCTTGTCGTCCCGCTCAAACAACTTAATGGCATACCACCGCTGCTGCTCCTCTGGCAGTCCATGTACCGCCGCCTCCTCAATATGGGCAAGGGCGTGTTCCACCGTCCCTGAAAAAGTATGCATCGGAATGGTTTTTCCATTCTTTGCTGCGTTCATTGCCGCCTCCGCAGCTTCCATAATTCCATTTCCTTTTAGAGCAGAAATCTCTACCACCTTACACCCCAAAAAGCGCGACAGTTCCTCTGCATTAATCTTGTCACCACTTTTCTCCACGACATCCATCATATTGATAGCAACAACAACAGGAATACCAAGTTCCGTGAGTTGTGTGGTCAAATATAAGTTTCTCTCTAGGTTTGTGCCATCAATAATATTTAAAATTGCATCGGGGCGCTCACTGATTAGATAGTTTCTTGCCACCACTTCCTCCAGAGTATATGGCGAAAGTGAATAAATACCGGGAAGGTCAATGATCGTCACACCATCTTTCTTCTTTAACTTTCCTTCCTTCTTCTCTACCGTTACTCCTGGCCAGTTTCCAACAAATTGATTAGAACCAGTCAGAGCGTTAAACAATGTTGTTTTCCCACAGTTTGGATTACCCGCAAGGGCGATTCGCATACTCATTGTTATTCCTCTCCTTCCTATTCGTTATTTCTAACTGTTTCAACTTCAATTATCTCCGCATCCGCCTTCCTAATGGAAAGTTCATAACCACGGACGGTTACTTCAATCGGATCTCCTAATGGAGCCACCTTGCGAATCTGCACATCCACCCCTTTCGTCAGCCCCATGTCCATAATTCGGCGTTTGACTGCTCCCTCTCCATAAAGCTTCACCACCCGGGCTGTGTCACCGACTTTTAATTCTTTCAGTGTTTTCATTACCGTTACCCTCCTCATTTCATAATATTATGCCGAAAATGCCTGAACATCTCCGCCTTGCAAAAAAGATTTATCCTGTGTCATCTGCTAAGTTAATGCTTTTACAGTTCCTTAGCTTTTATTAACATTTAGCTTAAACCATAATCTTCTGCGCCATCTCCCTGCTAACCGCGATACGAGAGTCCTTCACACTTACAATAACATTGCCTCCCATAGCGTTTACCACCGTGACTACCCCTCCCACGACAAAACCGAGGTTCTCCAAATGTGTCTTGACTTCCTGCTTTCCTCCAATTTTTTTGATAATGTTCTCTTCTCCTATTTTTGCCAATGTAAGCGGCATTATATGTTCCTCCATTCCGAAACGTTTTTTGTTAGGAACTTGGATAGAATATTAATTTCCACCCTGTTACCATACGACATTTTTGGTGTCACGAATTTGTGACGTTTCAACACAAATTCACAGTTGAATACACTTTCGAGCAATAAATTTTACCAAATTGTGCAATATTATTAGCAAACTTTAGCATTTGGCAGAATAAATTGCTATTGAACAATTTATTCTGTTAATTACTTTCTTTAGAATATGTATTAGTTTTAACTAACCATATATGTGAAATAATAGATGCCAGACTTTGTCAGGCACCCCTATATTCAATAATAGTTAGTATTCACTAACCATATATTATAATATGACTCCTTACAGCCTTTGTCAATGATTTTACTACAACTAACTGTAGTTTCATCATACTAACTAATATGTTAGGGAATACTAACCCAATTTTTTGTGCAAATTATCCATATTTACCAAATTTATGTTTTCTTATGCATTTTCTACGTTCAAAATGGTTCTTCCCATACGCACAAAAAGAGATGCTCACCCTTACCACATGGTCAGCATCTCTTTTTTATTCCTATCTGCTATTTATTACCTTATTCATTTCTCAAAAATGCCTATCCGGCACGCTCTTGTCCTTCTATCTATTGTCCTATAGTATTTTATCCCCTGCCCATTACGCACTTGCGCAATAAGTCTACCGGAATCATTGTTACTGCCAGCAGTACCACAGCAATCCAACCCATCAAGCTAAACGGTACGCAGCTAAACATATTTCCAATCCATTCAAACACCGGAATTGGTATTAATGCCGCATTTACAATTGCTGCCTGCACCAATATAATTGTAAAGAATACCTTTAAAAAGCCTGTATTTTCATTGAGTCCTTTAAAGATGCCAAAACCGTCATCCCTTACATTAAAGCCGTTAAACAATGCGCCGACAATAAACAGTACAAAATAGCCTGTCAGATGCTGTTCTTCGGTATCGAACATATCATAGTTCTCTGCAAAGAACGGATGTTTTAGATATACAAAACTGATAATCGTCATCCATGCACCCATAATTAATATCTGCGCCATCATCTTTTTGCTGATAATGCTTTCATCGCGGCGTCTTGGTTTCTCGGACATATATTTTTCAAGTGCCAGCTCGTTTCCAAGCATAATCGCACCCAATCCATCCATTACAAGGTTAACAAACAATAAATGCGTAACCTTGAGCGGCTCCTCCACGCCGAAAAACGGTGCAATCGCACTGACAATAACCGCCGTGACATTTATCACAAGCTGGAATTTACAGAACTTTAAAATATTGTGATAAATCGTTCTTCCATACCAGATCGCATCCTTAATCGACTTAAAGTTGTCATCCAAAATTACAATTTTTCCAGCTTCTTTGGCTGCTTCGGTTCCGCTGCCCATTGCGAAGCCGACATCTGCACGTTTGAGTGCCGGAGAGTCGTTTACACCGTCACCCGTCATGCCTACCACAAGATTCATCTCCTGACACAGCCGTACCATTCTTGATTTATCGGTCGGCAGTGCACGTGCAATTACGCGGATATTGGGAATAATCGCCTTAACCTGCTCATCAGACATCGCATTTAAGTCTGCTGAAGTCAATGCTCTGTCCGCATCGGTTGTAATCAGTCCTGCATCCTTTGCAATAGATACAGCCGTTTCCAACCTGTCACCAGTAATCATAACAACTTGAATCCCTGCTTTTTTCACTTCCGCAATCGCTTCTCTTGCTTCCGGACGCACATCATCACGAATCGCAACAAGACCAATTAACACAACGTCTTCATTAATTTTATTTTCCACAAGATTCTTTGTAGAATAGCCAAATGCCAGCACACGCATTGCTCTGGATGCGAGCTCGTTAATCTTCTTATTCAATGCATCCAGATTTAGCGGAACTTCATTTCCATTTTTATCAAGCGCCTTTTTCGCTGACACCAAGAACCGCTCTGGCGCACCTTTGTAAAATGTTTTTCCAAGACTCTTAATCTGTGCTTGGCTAAATTTATTTGCGGAATTAAAACCTTGTGAAGCTGTTACTTCGCACTCTTTATTTGACACAAGCATATTAAAGGTATCCTCACCGATAAATTTCATCAACGCCTGATCGGTTGCATTGCCGCCGATTACTCTATGCTCTCCGTCAAACATAGAAGCAGTATTTTTGCCGATTGCGACATCCAGCAGACTCTTTATCTTGCCAGTATTTTTTAGTTGATCCATTGGAATGGTTTCACCCTGTGCTGTAAAGAACTCAACAACTTCCAGCATTCCTTTTGTAATCGTACCTGTTTTATCACTAAATAAAATATTCAGCGAACCAGCCGTTTCAATACCTTCCGCCTTGCGCACCAATACATTGTGATCCAGCATTTTACTGGTATTCTGCATTAGTACCAGTGAAATCATTAACGGCAGACCCTCCGGAACTGCACAGACAATAATTACAATTGCCAGCGTAACTGCCTGAATGACATTTTGCAGAATATCTGACCAGTCATTCATAAAATACTCAGAAATTCCGCCAGCATCTACAACAAAGAAAATCATATACAACACAGCAATTACAACTGCACCAATATAACCGAAAGTCGAAATCTGTCCTGCAAGCTTTGCCAGTTTCACCTTTAGCGGAGAGTCTGGTTCGTCCTCCTGCATTTCTTCTGCCATTTTACCCATAATGGTTTTTAAGCCGACTCTGCGCACATCCAGCACGCCTTCGCCGTCAAATACAACCGCGCCGCGAAATAAAGAATGCTTGTCCACAAAGGTGTCGCCTGTGATTTCATCTGGAAAATCCGCTACGTTCTCCGCTGCCTTTAACTCCGTATGCTCTATCGCGGTTTTTTTACATTCCTCTGCCTCACCATTTAATGCGGAATTGTCTACACGCAAATCACCATCAACCAATACACCATCTGCCGGTATTTTATCACCTGACTGCAATAAGACTTTATCCCCTACGACAACATCATCGACATCAATCACTGTTACCATGCCATTGCGGTAAACCTTACAAGTATCTTTTTTGGTACTGTCCTTTAATTCTCGGTACTTTGTGTCACTTGCGACGCTGGTTTTTGCCGATACAAAAGCAACAATCAATACTGCCACAATCGTTCCCACCGGCTCATAAATCTCGGCATATCCCAAGAAAAACATACCAATCATAATCGCTGCAATCACAAGCAGAATCCGAATCATCGGGTCGCCAAACGTTTCCTTAAACGCTTCCAGAAAAGTTGTCGGTTCGGAATCAGGTATCGCGTTTGAGCCATGCTTCTCGCGCGCTACGCGTACCTCCTCATCTGTTAGTCCTTTTATTTTCATAATAATCTCCATTCTTGCCTCACCTGCCAATTGGGGCGCACGCAGGCACAATATTTACTTAAATAACCATATAAAAATAACGATACTTAACGATACCGTTCTACCAATTCCGGCAGTCCGGGGTCGTTTGTTCCCTGCCCAATGGCATTAAATTTCCACTCGCCATTATGTCTATAGACTTCGCCGAATATCATCGCTGTCATGCCAGAATAATCATCTGTCAAGCTGTATTTGCACATCTCTGTATTTTTGCTTGCATCTACCAGACGGATAAACGCATTTTGAATTAATCCAAAATGCTGTTTGCGCTGCACTGCCTGATAAATTGTTACAACCAATACAATGCGATCATACTCACTTGGAATTTTAGCAAGATCTACCATAATCTGCTCGTCATCCCCTTCTCCAGCACCTGTTAAATTATCACCCATATGCTGTACTGTTCCTGATTCGTGCCGCAAATTATTAAAAAACACTACGTCCTTTGGGTCAGTCAACTTCCCGTTTTTCAGCAAAAATGCTGATGCATCGCAGTCGATTGGCTGCGGTTTTGGCGCAAAAAACCCTCTTTTTTGCTGCACCTCATCCCAACCCAAGCCAACGATTACTTTAGAAAGCCCTGCATTCTCTTTCGTCAAACTTACCTTCTGTCCTTTTTGTAAGCTAATTGACATTTTTTTCCTCCTAATTCTTCGCAGATTTTCATCTGCATTCGTTCCAATCTGTATCAATCTTTGTTCTGTGCAGTCTTCTACTCTGCATCAATCCCATAATTAGCGCAGAGCGCACCGAGTCCGCCTTGGAAACCGCTTCCAATTGCATTAAACTTCCACTCGTTATTATTTTTATACAATTCTCCAAAAATTGCTGCGGTTTCAATAGAGAAATCCTCGCCTAAATCATAACGCAAAATTTCTTCCCCCGTTAATTCATTATAAATTCGGATAAATGCATTGTTAACCTGACCAAAATTTTGACGGCGCTGTTCGGCTTCATATATTGTTACTGTAAAGGCAATTCTTGTAATATTTGCAGGAACCAATGACAAATCCACTTTAATCTGTTCGTCATCGCCTTCTCCCTCGCCAGTCAGATTATCTCCCAGATGTTCCACGCCTCCTGACGCGTGTTTTGGGCTGTTAAAGAATACAAAATCTGCCTGTGAAGATACTTTCCCACTGTCCGTTAACAAAAATGCTGCGGCATCCAAGTCAAAACTTCCGCCTGTGTCAAATGCGTTAACATCCCAGCCTAAACCGACTACTACCTTTGACAGTCCTGGATTATCCTTTGTAAGACTTACCTTCTGCCCCTTTTTTAAACTAATCGGCATTTCTTTTCCCTCCAAAATATAATTAATACTGTGCTAAAATAACATGATACAAATAAAATATTATGCAACCATTATATTCAAAAATAATAGAAAAATAACTTCTTATGCTACTTCAATTCCATAATGTCCACACAGCGCAGCCAATCCACCCTGGAAACCACTTCCGATTGCATTAAATTTCCACTCACCGTTATGCCGATAAAGTTCACCGACAACAACCGCAGTTTCTATTGAGAAATCCTCGCCTAAGTCGTAGTGAATCAACTCTGTTCCTGTTACATCATCTACAATGCGAATAAAAGCATTGGATACTTGACCAAAATTCTGCCTGCGCACATCAGAATCATAAATCGTTACCGTAAAGGCAATCCTTGTAACATTTGCCGGAATCAGACTGAGGTCAACTTGTATCTGCTCATCATCGCCTTCACCCTCACCAGTCAAATTGTCACCCATATGTTTTACAGATCCGCTCGCATGTTCTAGATTTCCATAGAAAACAAACTCTTTTTCCGTCGGGCATTTCCCGTTTTCTCCTACCATAAATGCTGCAGCGTCCAAGTCAAAATCAGCGCCAGAATCAAACGTATTTACGTCCCATCCCAAACCGACCATGATTTTCTTTAACCCTGGATTTCCTTTTGTTAAATCTACTTTCTGTCCTTTTGATAAATTAATTGGCATAAATTCACCCTCCTTAGATTTAAAATATTAAATAATTTTTATATTTACTTTGCTGCGGGCATATGAAACTTTTGGTTGAATTCCTTTTTGATTTGGTCAAGGCGCGCCTGATCTTCAATACGCTTTTTCCTTGCATCATCTTGAATCCGTTTTGTTTCATCTATACCATCAACAATAGTTTTCCATGTGTTTTCGAGCGTTTCAATTTTTACAGAGCTGCCCGAAGCAAGCTGCGCGGTACGCTTAGACTGCTCCACAGTATTCTGCGCGTTTTTAATTAACATCTCATTGGTTCTCTCATCGAGCGCCGTTAATGCATCCGCCTGAATCCGCTGACGCTTTAATAATATCGCCTGTGCAATCCCCTGTTTAAATACCGGCAGCGTAATAATAAACGCTGAATTAATTTTCCGAACAAGGTTCATATTGCTAAACTCCATTGTCTTGATCATTGGAATTGACTGCATTGCAACACTCTCTGCGGTACGCAAATCTTGTGTACGCTGCTCGAGCATCATCAGCGCCTGATTTAATGACTGTATTTCAAACTGGATGGACGTATCACCGCTTGCTGCCATATCCTGCTCACGCTGCGCAATATATGCCTCTAGTTCGCGGCAGCCCTGCTCACCTGCCAGAATATATTTCACCAATTGATGATAATATTCTACATTGGCGTCAAACATTTGATTTAACTTACGGTTTGACTGCTTAATTTCATTTTCATACTGCTTGAGTTGGATATAGATTTTATCCACTTCCTCTCCCATAGTATGATATTTTGCTAAAATCTTATCCAGTTGTTTTCGCATATTGCCAAAGAGCTTATCCAAAAATCCCGGATTATCTTTGAGTTCATCCACATCAAATTTATCCATAATCTTGGCAAGCGTTCCTAGCATTTCACTGGAATCATCTATTTGCGACATATTCATACTATTAAGTATTACATCCGATGCCTTTGAAATCTCCTCTGCTGCTTCTGCGCCGAAGGATACAATAGTTTCTAGGTTGTTAATCTCAATGGTGCTGACAAGCGCATCCACCTCCGGCGAATCCACCAGACGCGTATTCATCTCCTGCCTATCTGCCACAATATCATAGCTTTCCACCACTTCAATCTCGTTCTTTGCAGCCGGCGGTGTTGTCACCACTGACTGTTGTGCCGTCTTACTAAAGTCAAGTCCCATTCCTTATAAATTCTCCTTTCTTATCTTCTTCCGAATATACGTTCTTTCCATGAACGGCGCGCGTTCACAGAAATTTTATCAAAGTTGGGGATACTTAAATCATATAAGTACTCCCCAATCTGATATTCCTCCATTACTTTTTTGGCAAAATATTTCTCCACACACTGATATCCTGTCGGTACAAAAAATACCACATCAAAGCCGACTAAGTTCAAAAATGCGGTTAAAATACTATCCTCCTGCGAAATCATTCCCTCTGAAGTATTAATATAAATCAATTTCGGATTTTTCTGCGTAAAATCAAATTTTTGTATCAGACGAACAATATCTCTATTTAAGTTCAAAATCGTTGCCGTTATGGTAAACTCCGTTCCGTTTTGAAATGTGCCCTCTATCACTTGTGAATCGATCAACATTTGCAGTTTATCCAAAATATGCTCCTGCACTTCCTCACGCAGAACACCATATGCATAACAGCTGTGTTCCTTAATTTTGTCCCGCAGCAGCTTACCATTTTTTAAAAAACCAGCCACATATGCCTTTATCGGATTACTGTCCTCTCTGCGAATATAGGGTGCGCCTTTTATTACAATGGTATCCGGCGTCATTAATTTCTTGAGTTCCGACCAATATTCCGGCACTCTGCCCTCTTTTACCCCCGATACTTTGGCAAAAAGCACCGGAAGCGTTACAATGGAATCCGTAACATTAAAGTTTGGACGGAAGCGCATTTCTTGTTCCCAAAGCAATGCAATTTCTTCATAAATGCATTGCAGCGTGACCGAAACAGCTTTCTGATACTGGCGGTTGCGATACATTCCGGAGTCCTGATACATCATCGTATCTAAGTCCCGCTCGGCATGATATGCGGCTGTTGCCATATGCATCCCGTTGCTGTCGCGCGGAAATTTCTCCACGGTCAAGGAATCTTCATAGTGGATTTCATACAGATTGGATGCTGACAGACAGCACTGGCTGTTTTGGTCGGGCACCAGCACCACCACATCCACCGGCAGCAGACTAAGCAACTGCAAAAACAATGCCTCATTATCATTGCGGCAGCCGCCAAGATAAATAAAACACGCCGTATTGGGCAGCCTTAGATTTTTAAATAATTTGTCTGCATAACGCCTTAACCAGCAAATCATATAGACCGCCTTATTGACAAGCCGGTTTAACGACTCGCCAGAGGATTTTGCTTCCGCAAGCATGGTATCCATAAACGCTTTTTTCATAAGCTTCTGCAATTCATTGTCTGCGGCATATATTATATTCGCTGATATATCTGCTGCCATCTGACTGGCATTTTCATAATTTTTGCGCCGTACTGCGGCAATCTCCTCATTAGCTGGCGGTGGCAGCATTTGCTCAGCAATCACGAGATTTCGTTTTGCCTGAACAAACTCTCTGTAAAATTGATACAGGTCGTTTAGATAGGTCAGCTTATCCTCCACACCCCAAATCCGCAGAAAACCATTATAGAAAAAACGGCTGTCGCTTCCTCGTTCTGCGGCAGGTTTCACAATATCCAGAAGTCCGCTCCCCTCCATCCATGCATTGGTGCAGTTCATCCATTTCGGCGGCGTTCCATACAAACGTTCTATATTGCTGCGTTCCTCCAATTCCTTACGCAGCATTTTCATACTAAAACCTTCCGGAAATGCGCCAAGCCCCACCTGATCAAAGCGGTCAGAATATGCCATTCCTCTATCCACTGCAGCATAGGCATTATCACCTTGATACTGCAGCAATACAACATCGCAGCCCGATTTCGACAGCATCGTAATTAGTTTTAATTCATATGTGCTTACAGTACCCTCGTACAAAATTTTGGGAATTGTATTCTCCCCAAGCAGATTGACAACACGCTCAAATTTATAGTACAGCCAACACATAAATTTAATATACGCATTGCGCAGCATATTGTCATTTTTTCCCTCTGTACGCATCTGCATTAAAGTATCATACAGTGCCGCAGTTAAATTTTTACGCTGGTAATCATTCATTCTCGGCAGCCATTTTTTCAGGCTTTTCTCCAAAAATGCCATGTCCAGCCGAAACTCTGTCCCCATTATCTCCCCGTAATACGAAAGCTGTTTTCCGTCCGGATTCGGGATTCTGCCCTCAATCACAACACCTGTCCGTCTTGCTTCCTCATAATACTTTATCAAAAAATCTTTCACACTATCATTGTAGCCATTGATTCGATACAGATATACGCCTTTTTCCCTGCGATCTTTATATTTTATAAAATAATCATTTAAACTGCTTAACGTCCTGCGTTCAAACATTTTTCCCGATTCACCTCAAGTATCTGCCTATTGAAAATTTGCCCATTGATAATTAACTTATTAAAAATTACCTATTAATAATTTACCTATTGAAAACCTCTTACAAATCCATGAATAAATTCATAGCCAACAGCAAGGTTAATATTCTGTCCCTCATCAAATCCCAGTGTAACAATGCCGACCACCTCGCCCTGCATATTTAACACTGCGCCGCCGGAACTGCCATTCGAAATTGGTGCGGTAAACTGTATCATATCCACATTGTCTATTTTACGAAATCCCGATATTATGCCATCTGACACCGTATTAAAAAACCCCAGCGGGCTGCCAATTGCCACCACCTTCTGTCCTCTTACAAGCGGCTTGCGCCCCTGATAAATGGGAAGCGGCTGAAGCTGTCTGTCAATACGGATAACTGCCAAATCCAAAACGGAATTATATTTAATTAATTCCTCTGTTTTATAAGCCGTATTATCATCCTCGATCCGCACAGAATAGTATGACCCACAAGTAACATGATTGTTTGTTAAAATATATCCATCCCGCCCCACCATAATACCAGAACCGCTGCCAACAATCTTTCCCGATTTATCATGAATTGCAATCATTACAATCGAGGAAGCCCGCAGCGCCAAATCCTCAAAGGCAAGTTCTGCTGAAGAAGCTGCTGGCTGTATAGAACTTCTGTTTCCTTGTGCGGATGTAGCAGATGGACGATTCCATATAGAAGAATCCCTCCTTTGGTCGCTAGAGTTTGTTCCATCTGAAGGCTGCATGGCTGTCCAACCGGAGTCTGGCTGTAGTGCCATACTTTGTTTCTGTTGTGCAGCGTGCGCATCATGCCCTTGGTGACGCGGTATTTTGATTACGATTTTACGGGGTTCTTGGTTATTATGCTGACGATTTTCACAATTTTGCTGTTGGTTGCTGTTTCTAACTGCATTTACATTATAGTTTCGAGAATTACTACCTAAAGCATTGCTGAAATTTTTATTCTCACATTCATTTTCACTGCCATTACTTATCACATTACTATACTGGTTTCTATTATACTTTGGCAGTTCAATTTCTCGGAAAGCACCAATAACAATCTCCTGTATTATCCCCAGCTTCTTTGCTTTCTCATCAATATCCGACTTATTCTGCAATAGCAGCACATCTATCCCCAAAAGAACCAGCAAATAACAAAAATAATACTCCTGCTCTTTTGTTACATTATGAATTACACATTTTCTTATCAAATCTGCCTTGGGATTTTTTATAAAATCATATCCCATATTATCCAACCAAAACAGCAGCTTTACCACGAAATTTTTCTCCATAGACGCACTTGCATTCGGATGATATGTATGATACGACTCCAAAACTTTACAAACCGCTGTGCCTATGATATCCTCCAAACCATCACTGCTTTTTAAATGATTCGTAAAAAGCACTGTCTTCCCGTTTTGTATCCAATTGTCATAGTATTGAGAATAAACCTGAATATCCTGTGCTTCCGTCAACTGCGGAAACCCCCAAAAACGATAATAGACCGCCTGACCCTGCGCCGCTTTCTGCATAAGCGACTTATCCAATTCTGCAATATCCTCCCGATACATACCGTTTACGCCCAGCACACTTAGGAAAAAAACCTCTTTGCAGTTCTGGTCTGCCTTGCCCACGATATTGGCAAAGGCATTGATAGAGTTCAGGCTTATGGAGTTGATTCTTTTTTCAATATAATGGTATCCCATATTCCAATTCCTTACCTGCAAAATAAGAAACCTTTTTGCAGTTCTGTTTCCAATTTTAATTCGAAAATAATCAATTTGCAATTATCATATCACATAAGCACAAAATATGCTAGACAATTTATTCAAAGATACTTCAATTAAAGAAAATTTTAAGATTTTATGCACGAATATCTTGTGCAATTTTGACAAAATATGTCCATTTGTCGGCACAATTATCCAATGGAAACAGGAAAAATCAATTCTGTAGAATTACTGCTATACTGCCCTGCTATTTTTCATTCGCTATTATATTGTCTAAATAATCCCAATGGCTTTCCCCAGTAAGCTGGATATTATAATATCCCAACTCTTCACTTTCTACGTATTCCCATTCCTGTGCTTCTCCTAAGCGGAACGTGCTATAATGAAGATTGATACAATTCCACTCCGCATTCATTTTTGCCATATTAATATTGAGTTCATCATTTTCGCGCAGAATATATTGAACCGATTCATATTGTTCCAAGTCTAAAAATTGGGGAATCGGTGCGATTGCCTCCACTTCCTCCTTTGTCAATTCCCGCGCAGATAGTTCTCTCCATTGCTCATGATTAAATTCAAAAGGATACGGCTTCCATGTGTGCCCTGTAAATAATACCTTTCCCGCACCCAATTCCCAACCAAGTTCAAGTGTACTGTCATAAGTATCCTCCGTTATCATTATCTGCCCCTCACTATCAATACGCATAGAAGCCGGCAAATAAGAAAGGTCAACAGGCTGATCATCCTTTACTGTCATTACATCCGTAATCCACGGCATACCAATATCATGACTTAAAAATAAATAGATTTTCTCATCCTGCTTAATATACTGCTGCTGTGCTTTATAGACACCTCCTAATCCACTTAATCGTTTTACAGTATAATTGCTATCCACAAAATAAAGTTCACCCATTATCATATCCAAAGAAGGAGCTCCATAAGGGTCTGACCATTTCCCTACAATTACAAAGGCTTCTTCTGCTCCATCCCCGTCATAATCTGCTTGATATGTGTGCGTAATATCCTCAGAACTGCCATAATTGCCCGCGGCTTTTGCTGCTTGTGCAAACGGATTATCCGCCCATGATGGCCCAACATAACCATACTGTTTTCCGTCTGCATTGGGTGCTATATCATGGCTTGATAAAAATTCCACATACAGTCTGTCAAGATTGTGGTCGATATATAAATAATAATCTGGCATCTTTGATGCTTCCTTATAAATATAGTAATAATCCAAACTTCCATGTGTAATATACCCATTTTCAAAGACAATACGTCCTTGCAAATCATAATATCCCTGCACTGCCGAATTGCAAGTATCATATACACCGTAGTTGCGGACATAACTGCGCTGTTTCAACGACTGGTCTTCACGATAAATCCAGTCAATTTTTACAATATCCGATATGCTTCCCTCCTTATCAAGATAGCTTATCCGCCCCTGTGCCAAGTAATGCTGCGGCTTTCCATATAAAGTATATTGTCGTTTCTCCTGATACTGTTCTATCTCTGTATCTTGAGCAGAATCATATCCGCAAGGATCAGAAAACGCATAAGGGTCTGCTGACGCACGCGCTTGTAATTCACTAAGGAAACTGCTCTCTATCCGCATTTTATCCGTTCCCTGAAAAAGAAATCCTTCCGGCGCTATCTCCTCCCGCTGTCCGTTTATTTTATTTGGATAATAGCGAATGCCGCCGCCCATGCCATTATATTCATTATAGTAAAGTACCAATTGCAGCGCACCGCTCTCCTCATCAAAATACTGATAAAATGGTTTGCTCTTGGAGAAGCCAAAATCCTCCAAAAAGACTTCCGCACTCTGATACCCCAGAAGCTGTGTATCGCCGCGGTTATCCGAAACAATAAAATCTGCCGTTTCCAAACTAATATTATTCTGTGGAGGCAGCAGTTTTTTTACATGATTAACAACCGATTGACTCACAGACTGCTGCATTGTCTGTATGGTTTCTTCTGTCTGCAAAACAGATCCATATATCAGCGAGTTTGTGCTAAACTCCTTCTTATAACTTGTCTGTAATAAAAAAATAAAACATACTGCAATAACAACGAAAACCAAAATGAATTTTGTCCATGTTTGTCTGCCACCGTCTTTTCCCTTTGATTTTATATTTCTCGTGCTGTCTGCCTGTCTTTCATATCTCATTTCTAATACGAATCCTTTTCTATTATATCAACTAAAATGCCCCAGTGTCCTTGTCTGTTTTATACCATAAACCGCTTCGCCACCAATACGATACACCATTTCATAATCTTCTCCATGCACTGCAAACCCTGTAATTTCAAAGTCGTCCAATCCTGTCAAAGCAATTACATGAATAATATTTTCTCCTTGAACTGTATCAACCCACATCATAATTGGTCTGCCTTCTGTGGAATATATAACCTCACTGATATTGTCATTGACTGCCTCATTATCTACCTGAAACATAAGCGTTTCTACGGTTGCTATATTACTTGGAAGCCAAATATATTTCGTATATTCTTCTGCTGTACCATCATTATTTAAGTCACAACGATATACTTTATCTATATTGTTGTTTCCTTCCTTTATAATCAATTGTTCACCGCTTCCGTCAATTATCTTATATTCGTCAATTGCTTTCTTATATGTATGGCTGTTCTGCAGAATCCATTCCGCATGAGCTTGATATGGATTCTTCTTACATTCTATCAATTTTATATTGTAATCGAAAGGAATCTTAATCAAGTCTGCGGATTCTGTAAGTCTTCCCTCCTCAAAATACGAAATATTTACACCATTCCATATTTTCTTATCGTAATCATAAAGCTTACGATATAAATAGTTTTTACCACCATAAGAAAGAACTGCAAAGTCCTCTTGTACTGCATCAAATCCATCTGTTTGCTGATAAGTGCCGTCCCGATTTCCTTTGTAAAAATTATAGTAGGTAAAGCCGCCTGTTCCGCCTCCATATTCCTCTGAAATAATATCTAAAATCCCGTCGTTATCCAAATCTGCCATTACCATTTCAAAGCTGCCTCCGTATTTTTCCACAAATGCAATCTCACACCGCATACTAATATTTTCCGCCGCAATCGCCAAACCTTCTTCCCGTGTTAATCGTTTTCCTTTTATCCTTTCTTTCGACATTTCAAGTTCTTCCATTCCCAATATTTCATCAGCAATATTGTCTAAAAATGCCTGCGGAATATATCCCAATTCCTTGTCTACTTTATGTAAAATACCATAAGTTCTCTCTGATGCCATTCCCTGATAGAATTGTTTATACAGTGTTTGTATCTCACTGTTTCCTTGCTCCCATTGTTCCAGCAAGAAAGAAGCATCAAACAAACAATGATTTCCTTCATATGCATAAATTCTTACGGTATTATCCCGTATCTGGGCAACACATTTGCGTTGAATCACAGGAATATGGTGATCCCATTTCCATAATACTTCTATCCAATCTTGATAATCAGTGTCATCATCTGCGACGCCTTTTCGTTCTATTTTATCAAAACTCCATATGGTTTTTGAGTCAGGAAAATATTGCATATAATACCTTGGAAAATCCTCAGGCAGCTCTGCGCATTCATATATTTTATCCAGCGGATTCCAGAAACAGTAGGAGTTTCCCACCACAACATCAGGATATTTATCAAAATTGCAATCTTGAATGATGGCTTGCTGGTATTCATTGATATCTGATAATAAAGTTTGATAAGGTCTTTCAAAATATCCATCTTGATACAAATACAATTTACCCTTATCTTTTACAAGCAAATAAGAATTCTCTTGCTCCACCTTTTGGCAATTATCATTTATAGTATCATAATCAAAACATTTTTCCCATCCGCCAATTATATCATTATCCTCTAAACATTTTACTGCATCATTTTTTAATAAAATGCCAAAATTATCGTAACTTTCTGCATACGTTTCTTGAATCAAATATACCTCGTTATTGCATACAATAACATATCCTCTTTGCGTTTCATCAAAAAATGTAAAGCCAAAACGGCAGGCATCCTCCAATAATACATATCGTTTCAGTGTCAGTGCAGTATCCGGCAAAATATCCAACAAAGCGCTTGCCACCGCCCACTGACTGCCCTGCATATATCCGTTTGGATAATCAGCTTGATAATGTGCAATCCATATTCTTGAAGGAAATGGTGCGTTGTGAAAAGCACTGTTCTCTTTATTTTCGTCATTCTTCGTATTTATAAAATCAACAACATTGTAAATTCCCTCCGACCTACGCTGTTCAATAGTTACACCGTCCGGCAGCTCCACCAAAAGTGTTCCATAAGTAAATTTATTTCCATTAAGCTGCGGCGTTGTTGAAATTTGCGTCAGATGAACTACGTTTTTCTGCATAGGACGCATTTCGTTTATAACGGGAAGCATATACACTGTTAGTCCTTGTGTTATTTTATTATGGGTGGAGGTTATTTGCTTTGCTGAAATTTGATTGGATGAATTGCTAGATTTTACATTTTGATATACCAAATTACTGATGTATAAAAATGCAAATAGGGTAATTACAATTATAGTTGTAGTTCCTACTTTCTTATGATATTTCATGTTTTTCACCATTCCTTTCCGAAGGCACAAACAAATTGTGAAAGTTTTGTCAAATTCTTTCACTCTTGATTCTCTTTATTTCACATATAAACCATTGTCATAATATTTGTATATCATTGCACATATAGCGACAAATACTACACCTTATATTCATGTCAAATAGCCTCTGTGTATTCTCTTATATTTATTGTTATTTCACACATTTTTCCTCTCCGTCATCGTCCTTTATAATCTCTGCACCACATAGATCTAGTGCCAAAGCGTCCTTGTCCTTCGGCTGTTGCTGTATTGTAATATTTTGCG
>ERZ778495.624-NODE-624-length-31195-cov-6.507707_pt1 | contig 31195 bp, 25 predicted proteins | sample MGYA00433100_ERZ778495 | MGnify/ENA primary metagenome ERZ778495 (study PRJEB29527, sample SAMN07138962) | mouse gut metagenome | material: feces | host: mouse | place: China:Nanjing | collected 2016-01-25 ...
ATTATAGAAATAACAGTTCCTTCAATACTCTTTCTTTATACGAGATGTTTTGTTAGCATTTTTAGAATCATTATTATCTACATGATACTTAATTAATTTCTAATGTTTCACGTGAAACATTTTTATCTTTTCATTGATTACATCAAAGGATCCAAATAATTTGTTTATGATAGAGCATAAGTGATTATTTATGCTACATTTCTCTCATATCCTTGATTTTTTTTGCATTTTGTTGCGTAAATAAAAAAGTTCTATAATTTAACTATAAATGTTTCACGTGAAACATTTATAGTTATACTGACAATTACTAAGATTTACCAATTAGTCGACTCACGAGTGCGATAATATTATGCGTTTATGGCAAATTTTATCGTTCGTGAGTATAAATTACTAATTAGAAATTATCATAGCATAATATACAAACAAAATTATTTATTTGTGCGGTTGAGAAAGCAGCAATAGGACATGGATTTGACGAGTTGAAAATTTATTAATAATCAGGATTTATTTTTTTAAATAATAATTAGTGATAGATGCTGACCATCTTCCACTTAGAAAGGGCTATCGGAAAAGCATGCTATTGCTTCAATATATTTCGTGATATATTCGATATCACTACCATATATTGTAGCATAATTATATTTTCCGACAGCCCCCTTCGATTATAAAGACTTAATATTTACTAGACTAATCTCTGTTAATTCAACGATTGTATTTATATTAAAACCTTTTTATCTTATTTTTTAGCAAATTATACTTTTATCATATTCCCTTTTTGATACCACTTTTTTCATCAATTACAATACTTCGTTTTTCAGTTGAAACATCATTTGGTTATGATCTCAAACAATTTTTTCTCTTAGGAACTGTTAATAAATAACTTTTAAATAACGCGTAGGATTTTTCTCCGAGAGTGCCACTCAAAAATCAAGCGCATAGCGGGCTATGTAATTGATTTTTGAGTGGTGCTATCGGAGAAAAAGACAAGCAGTATTAAAAGTTATTTTTGAACAGTTCCTTACTTCGTATTTCAACAGTAATACAGAAAGCTCTTTTGTTGGTTGCAAATCACTAGCAATCAGAAAATAAATCTTTTATTCCATCTTCCACCACCTTTTTTAATAACTCAGGATCTGGTGAAACTTCATCGTTTTCGTTTTCACAAATATTTTCATTAATATCCGTTATATTTTCCTTTTTTGTATCATCAACACTCTGAAATGGAAAGAACATATATAACCTCCTTAAAAAAATAAACAAATGCATGTTTAATCCTTTGTATATCTAATCAAAAGGGAATCTAGTACACCGTTTTTTAATTTCTCATATATCAGGCACTTTGTGTACGAGGATTAAGGAAACGGTGTACTAGTATTGTTTATCTTTTCCATAGTTTCTTCGAATAAGTGAAATCCCCCTATTCTATACACAATTTCTTACTTCAATATTTAATATTCAATAATATAAATGTTTCACGTGAAACATTTTTGCATAAAATTATCACTTCTACCTATTTAACCATACGCACATACCATCATACATTTTTGCAAATGGTCCAACTATTATACTTTCTTTCTTTTCTCCAAAATAATCTTCATCAAATACAATCTCTGTCCCATCTGGATTCTCAAATCGCTGTTCTGGTTCAAATGCCATACCCAGTTTCTTTGTTGTAATCAGCTTTTCATTATCTTCCATAAGAAATTCACCCAAATTACTGTAAAGTTTAAAACTGCTATCTTCTTCTCTAAGTTCCAAACGAATAGTATGTTCGGTATCAACAACAAAATCACACTCTTTATCACATGGTTGCGCACCATTAAAAAAACAATTACCGCCTGTCCATATTGGAAGTGGTATATAATAACGATCACTAAGTTCAGAACCCATTCCGCAATAACCGTCAAATTCTCTTTTCCACTCATCATAGGTTTGGTAACCGTCATAGGGCTTCGTACCTGCCGTTGTGTTGAAATCATCCCATGTTTTCACAGACACTTCATTTTCCATTTTTTTTAAGAATGGCGGTACCGATTGTTGTACAAATATATTATTATAAAAGCGCATATCACCATGAAGAATTGTCATAAAGCCTGCAAGTTCTGTACGATGCGGTACATGATAAGGTGTATAACGGGGAGATTGCAGTGTCTTCGCACCATTGCTCACACCAGTCCCCACGGCTGTAAGCGAACCTGCAAGAAGGTTATGTATCACTGCCACACCCTGCGTCGGAAGTTTAAGAGATCTTCTGGAAAGCAGCAAATTATGATCTAGCAGTGTTGGTCCGTGAGATACCTCTATAAATATATCTTCTCCCATTGCTTCTCCTGCTTCCGACTCCTCTGTCAAAAGATGGTCAAAAGGAAGCGTATTGTCATGAAACAGATTCTGGGTTACACGAGTACCCTGCGCTTGCCAGTCAAGCCACAACCCACGTGTACAATGATGAAAATGATTTCTTCTGATTATTACATCAATGGCAGCGTGCATTTTAATACCTGCAATTTCTGCACCTGCTAAAATCTGACAATTGTTAATATGATGAATGTGATTATCTTCAATTATTGAAAAAACCCCACCTAGATGACCAACAATACCAGTTTGACCACAGTCATGAATATTGCATCTGCGGACAATATGAGAACCTATCTGCTCCTTTGTCCAGCCTTCTCGTAAAGCTTGACAGATACAATCGCGCTCTGTTTGTGTACCGTCCTTAAATTTCCACTTTAACCACTTATTTTCATTCTCCGGCTGCAAATATTTACCTAAAGAGATGCCGCTGCACTTAGAATTGGAAATATCACAATCCTCGATAATCCAGCCTTTAGACCAATGAGGGGCGATCATCCCTTCCTGATAGGCAGTAGGCGGCGCCCATTGTGTTGCTGCTTTTGTTACCGAAAATCCAGAAAGTGTTATATAACCAATTCCCTCCTGTTTGGGAGAAAAACAGCTGCGTCGCACATTAATTTCAATGTTCTCTTTCCGCGGATCAAATTCATGGAAATTGGCATAAATAACTGTTGCATCCTGTTCTGGATCCTGTTCTGCATACCATGTATAGACAGAAAAATCTGGTTCCCATGAAACCATTGAATGAATAGACTTCTTCACTTTCTGCAAAGAAGTCACCTCATACATCGCTTTATTATTTAGATATACTTCTCCTGTATGCGCAATAAAAGAAGCGATAAACCAATCCCCACTGACAAACGTTGTAAACGGATTATACTCCCCAAACAGATTATTAGGAACCACACTCTTCCATACGCTGCCTTCCACTAACTCCCATTCTGTTACTGGCTCTGCACCCGTAATTACAGCTTCATGCGGCTTTTCCGATCGATACACAATCCTGGCATTCTCCGTTCCTGCATTCTGCGGATTTACTTCCTCTCTGTAAATCCCCGGTGCCACAACAATCTCATCACCTGGCTTCGCAATCTCTGCCGCCTCTTGAATTGTCTTAAAAGGACTTTGCTTCGTCCCGTTTCCAGTATGTACTGCTTTTGCTGATACAAAATACTCCATAGTTTTTCCTCCTTTATTATACTTTTTAAGTGACTAAGTATGTACACTCACCAACCCATTTCGTATACAAAATACTGCTGCCTGTGTGCGGTCGCTGCAATCAATTTTACGAAAAATATTGGACAAATGATTTTTTACTGTGCGCTCACTGATATTTAAGTGTTCGCCAATTTCTTTATTAAACATCCCAACAGATACCAATTTCAACACATCTATTTCTCGATTGGATAGCTGCTCCACTTTTTCACGATCCAAATCACGCGCAATCAATTTAGAATTTAATACAGGGATCAGGCTAGGCTGTATAAATTTTTCACCATAGGAAACACATTTAACAGCACGCACCAGTTCCTTTGCGTCGCTGCTTTTCAACAGATAACCGTCGACACCATTATCAACCGCACGCATTAAGTATTCTATTTCACTTGAAGCCGTTAACATTAAAATTTTTGGACGCCATTTTTTATGGGATATTTCCTGCAATAGTTCTATCCCTGTCATTTCAGGCATATTCATATCCAGCAGAATAATATCTGGTTTCGCCTTGCGCAATTTTAACAAACAATCTTTTCCGTTATCCGCCTGCTCTACCACTATAATATTGCTATCCTGTTCCAACAATAATTTAAACCCTTCCCGTACCATAGGGTGATCATCCACAATCATTAAACGAATCATAATTTATCGAAACCTTTCATCTCACATAAAGGACTATCGGATTAAGAGAAATAGATACAAGATATTATAACACCATACAACATTTAATACGATCTCTTGTATAATCAAAGTTTATTGCGACAGCCCCCTTTTTAAAGTTTTTCCATTCCATCTTCAAACAAAAATTCTGCTTATATTTATAATGGCTCCTTTGAGGGAAGTCCTGCTTTGCGCGGATATCTTTTCGGTGTTGCCTTTTGCTTTTGTATCACTATAAAATTTCGGTAAATGTCAGAGTGCGGCAATATTAACTCCTGCTGTTTAAAAACTTTCCCGCCTAGCAACTCAATAGCTTGTTTTGCTGCCTGCAATTCTTCTGAAGCTTTCTCCGATTTATAGGAAACAAAAAAACCTTTTCTTTTCACATAGGGAAGGCAGTATTCTGATAAAGTTGACAAATGCGCAACTGCTCTCGACACGCAGATATCAAAACGTTCCCGCAATAAATCTGGTTTGGCATAATCCTCTGCCCTGCCGTGAATTGCTTCAATATTATGCAATTCCAAAACCGCAATAACTTCATTTAGAAATTTCACGCGTTTATTCAATGCATCCAGCATCGTCACTTTTAAATTCGGGAAAATAATTTTTAACGGAATCGCTGGAAAACCTGCTCCTGTTCCCACATCGATCAGCGTCTGCTCCTTGGCGGCAGAAAGTGCAATTACCTTGCACAATGCTGCACTGTCCAAGAAATGCTTAATGCACACCTCATCAAACTCGGTTATCGCGGTTAAATTCATAAAGGTATTCCATTCCGTTAACAACTGGTAAAATTTCAAAAACTGTTCTTTCTGTTTCTCCTCCAACACAATCCCAAAATCCTGCAAGCCTTCTTCTAATATGGGAAGCGTACTTTTTTTATTTAATTCCATATTTATTCTGTTTCCTTTACAAGCAGCATTGCTAAAATATCATGAAATCAATTTTTTGCTTTTATTATAACATTGATATGCATCCACTACAAGCTTCAAATCATCTTCTTTACTGCAATATCACAATTCATCATTCCCGATAAACTGTTTATCTTTTTTCACATTCTTTAACTTTTGTACTATTAATTTTGCGAATTACTCTGCAGGGTTTCCAACAGCAACACAATTAGATGAAATCTCCATCTAGTGATTATTCATTTCACTTTTAGTCTGAATCGTTTCCAACAGCAACACAATTAGATGAAATCTCCATCGTAATATTTTTCTAACTCACTTTTCATTAAAAAACCCTCCCAGTATCCCTATCATAGGTAAACTCAGCTTCCTCCTGTATTGTGAGAATCGTCCACCCAAAGCATCTGCAAAATAATTCTGCATAATTATCTTCTTCTCTATCATATATTTGTTCAATTTCTTTTACTTGACGTATAAATTCTGATTTTGTAACCCTTTTTCCATAAAAAAGCATATCATCTTTAAAATATTCTATTCCTACAATTATTTTTTACATCTCCCTATACACTTCCATACTTAAATTCAATCAAATAGGAAAGGTTACTTCCATACTTTCCTCTATTCGCCTTTAGCTGATGCTCCTAAACAAAACGGCTGGCTGCGTAATGTTCCAAATATACTAAAAGTACAGATATATCCGCTGGTGATACACCACTAATGCGAGAAGCCTGTCCTACAGAAACTGGTTTGAATTTCTGTAATTTCTGCCGTGCTTCTAAACGAAGATTTTTAATATCCTGATAATCAATTTCTGCTGGAATTTTCTTTTTCTCCATTTTTTTATACTGCTCTACCTGACGAAGCTGGCGTTTAATATATCCGTCATATTTTATATTGATATTGACCTGTTCAATTACATCTTCTGGCAAAACAGGTCGGTCAGGATCAATTTCTGCAATCATTTCATAAGACAACTCCGGTCTACTAATTAGTTCTGCCAAAGATGCTGCAGTCTTTAATCCTGCACTACCCTGCTTTTCCAAAAACGCGTGTATTTCCTTATTAGCACCGACTTTTACAGAATAAAGGCGTTCTACTTCTGCAGCAATCATATGCTCTTTTTTACAGACAGATTGATACTGCTCCTCAGAAACCAAGCCAACCTCATAACCAATTCTGCGCAGGCGCAAATCCGCATTATCCTGCCGCAACAGCAGCCGATATTCCGCACGCGAAGTCATCATGCGATATGGTTCAAAGTTTTCTTTTGTCACTAAATCATCAATTAAAACACCAATATATGCCTGCGAACGATCCAGAACAATCTGTTCTTTTCCTTGAATAGACAAACCTGCGTTGATTCCTGCAATCAGCCCCTGTGCCGCCGCCTCCTCGTAACCGCTGCTGCCGTTAAACTGACCGCCGCTAAAAAGTCCTTGAATATCCTTAAATTCCAAAGTTGGAAAAAGCTGTTCGGGGTTAATGCAATCATACTCAATTGCATATGCATTGCGTACGATTTTACAATGTTCCAAACCTGGAACGGTCCGATACATTGCAAGCTGCACATCCTCCGGCAAAGAAGAACTCATACCTGCAATATACATTTCATTCGTATGCAATCCCTCTGGCTCTATAAATATTTGGTGGCGTTCTTTATCAGCAAATTTCACAACTTTATCTTCAATGGATGGACAGTACCGTGGGCCTGTCCCCTCAATAATTCCTGCAAAAAGCGGCGAACGATCCAGATTTGCCCGAATAATTTCATGCGTCTGCTCATTGGTATATGTTAGCCAACAAGAAACCTGATCGATCTGTACCGTTTCTGGATCTGTAGAAAAGGAAAAAGGCACCACATGCGGATCTCCAAACTGTTCTTCCATTTTGGAAAAATCAATCGATCGTTTATCCATTCTCGCTGGCGTCCCTGTCTTAAATCGACGCAGCTCCACCCCAAGCGATTCCAAGGAATCTGTTAAATAATTCGCCGACTGTAATCCGTTCGGCCCCGTATAAGTAATTGCTTCGCCGCATAGACAACGCGCCTTTAAATATGTCCCCGTACAAAGGATCACGGCTTTTGCCTGATATATTGCACCCGTAAACGTTTTTATTCCTGTAATTTTTTTTGTTGCAATTCCTTGTGACTGATATTCCTCCGTTAAAAGTTCCACAACCTCTGCCTGTTTTATCGTTAAATGTTCTTGATTTTCCAGCACTTTGCGCATAGCACGCGAATATTCCGCTTTATCTGCTTGTGCACGCAGCGAATGCACTGCAGGCCCTTTCGATGCATTTAGCATTTTGGATTGAATAAATGTTTGGTCAATTACCTTCCCCATCTCGCCACCAAGCGCATCAATTTCCCTAACCAAATGACCCTTGGAAGAACCACCAATATTCGGATTGCATGGCATCAGCGCTATACTGTCAATGCTTACTGTGAAAATAACCGTTTCCAATCCCATCCGTGCGCACGCCAAAGCAGCCTCACAGCCTGCATGACCCGCACCAACTACACAAACATCCACTATTTCCCGAATTTCTGTCATATGCACCACCCTTTTTTCATAATCCATAAACAAAGAAACCTTTTTGCAAAGACAAAATACTATTTCCCCATACAAAATTTCCCGAATATCTCATTTACTAAATCGTCGCCGACTTCCTCTCCAATAATCATTCCTAATGCAGAATATGCATCCATTAAATCAATAGAATAAAAATCCTCCGGCATTTGATTTTCTATACTTGCAAGCACCAGCTCAAGACTTTGAAACGCTTCCTGCAATGCCTCTTTATGCCTTTGGTTTGTAATATAAATTTCCTTATTTACTGCAATTTCCCCATGAAAGAACTTATCTTTTATTACCTGTTCAAATTTATCAATACCAGTATTTTCTTTCGTCGATGTTTTGATAATTGTATAGTCGAAATTTTCTGACATATCTGTCATTTTTTCTGTTTCCATAAATTTTTCTTTAATATCCCGTTCTGAAACAACCGTAGCCAAATCATTTTTATTTAATAAAACAATTACTTTTTTTCCGGAAATTAGTTTAATAATTGCATCATCATTTTCATCCAACGGACAAGATGCATCAACCATATAAAGGATCAAATCCGCATTTTCAGCATATTTTTTGGCTTTCTCTACACCGAGTTTTTCCACCTCGTCATTCGTATCACGGATACCCGCGGTATCTATCATATTCAACCCAATACCATGAAGCCGAATCTGTTCCTCTAAAATATCCCTTGTCGTTCCAGCTATACTTGTAACAATCGCTTTTTCCTCTCCTGCTAAAAGATTCATTAACGAAGATTTTCCTGCATTCGGCTTGCCGACAATTACCGTGTTTATGCCCTCTTTTAATATTTTTCCATTATCGGCACTGTCGATTAATTTCTGAATATCTGCACGCACATGCAAAACTTTTTGCTCCAGCTTTACAGGATATCCCTCAAGACTGATGTGTTCAGGATCATCTAACGCAGATTCAATAAAAGCAATTTCATAAAGTAGCATTTCCCGCAGTGAACGCACTTTTTGTGAAAGAGAACCTGTTAATTGATGTGCCGAACTTTTCAACGCAAACTCGTTTTTTGATGAAATAATATCCATCACTGCCTCAGCTCTTGACAAATCAATACGCCCATTTAGAAAAGCCCGCTTTGTAAATTCCCCTGCTTCTGCCAAACGACAACCACTTTGCAGAACTGCCTCCAAGATTTTATTTATTACAAGAATCCCGCCGTGACAGTCAATTTCCACTATATCTTCACAAGTGTAAGTGTGCGGCGCTTTCATAACAGCAACCATTACCTCATCAATTAACTCCCCTTGATAATAGATAAAACCATAATGAATAGTATGGCTTACTGCATCTGCCAATTTCTTCTGATTATTTTTGGAACGATATACACAGTCTGCAACAGCAATTGCATTTTCGCCACTAATTCGTATTATTCCAATTCCCGCACTTCCTGCCGCTGTCGCAACAGCCGCAATCGTATCTGTTCTCATATCAACAATTCCTTTCTACAACCAAATGTCTTTTATCTGCGTAATTGGGTTAGGAAGATAATCTTTCCCTATGAATAGGATTCCCTACTCGTGCGATGAGCGTCCATCAGTTTTTACTGATATATTTCCTTTGGATGCCCGTGTGCACAAGAAAAGGCATTAACTTCACTATAATCCGTTAATGCCTCCCCAACGACTTTTTTATTATCGCTTTAAAGTAACTACCACTCTACGATATGGCTCTTCACCCTCGCTATGCGTTGTGACATATCTGTCATTTTGCAGTGCCGAATGAATAATTCTTCTCTCATAAGGGTTCATTGGTTCCAAAGAAACTGGTCTTTTTGTACGTTTTACCCGATAAGAAATATTTTTTGCAAGATTTTCAAGCGTTTCCCTTCTTCTCTGCCGATAATTCTCTGTATCTACTTTAACCCTTATGTATTCTGTTGTTCCCTTATTTACAACAAGGGAAATCAGATATTGAAGGGAGTCGAGCGTCTGACCCCTTTTTCCAATCAGCACGCCCATTTCTTCACCGCTTAATTCCACTTCAAGGGAACGCAGGGAATCATGATATTTCGTATTAATAACAACCGTCATACCCATAGCACGGAACACTTCATTTAAAAAGTTTTTCGCTGCTTCCTCAACCTCGTGATTCTCTCCTGTGTTGGAAGCACCATGCACTGGCGCAGAATCATCTGACACAGACGAATAAGGTTTTTTCGCCGGCTTTGCCACACTCTCCGAAATCTTAACCGGCTCGATTACCTCCTCCTGTACATCCTCTTTCACTCTTGCCTTTATCACAGCGAGTTTGGAACCAAAACCCAATATTCCAGTTTTGCCCTCCTCAAGCACTTCATAATCCAATTTATCACTTGGAATAGAAAAATGCTGGCACGCTTCCGTAATTGCGTCATTTTTCGTTTTGCCTTTAAATTCTATATAATCCATTGCTTGATCCCCCTATAACCTATCTATTATTCTTTTCGTTATACTGTTTTACCATATTTGCCTTAGAAGCAAGACTTCCGGGTTTCGCATTTTGGTTATAATATTCCGTAGATTTCCTAACCTCTTCTGCCCTCTCCTCAGCGGTTTTTGCGGGTCTTTTCGCCGCCGTATTCTGATAAGCTGTTTTTGATGCTAAATTCTTTGTATTTGTGCGCGCTGCTGTATTTAATTTTGCAGGATCAATTCCCTGTTTTCTTAATTTCTCATGATACTTCTCGATATTTTTGGCAATTTCTGCTTCAATATCCATTTTGTCAATATGCTTATTAATCACTACCTGCTGAATGCTTCGCACTACTGCACCAATTACCCAGTATAAACCCATACCTGCTGGCAGTGTCAAACAGAAAAATGCTGACATAATCGGCATAACCACATTCATTGTTTTCATGGACTGCTGCATTGCTTCCATTGTATCGTTTGTAGGCTGCTTTTTCTTGTTATTATCCTCTGCTGGTGCTGCCTGCGGCATTAATTTATAATTGATCCATTGTGTTACCGCCGCAAGTACAGGAATAGACAGCGCTCCTATTAACAGCAAATAATTTTTTGATGCCAAAGAAGAAGTAACTGTATCCATTGGAGAGTTGCCGATATTTAACCCAAGAAAATTGTTATAGGTATCAATCAAACCTTTCTGTGTTCCATTTGATAAAATAATGCTTCCGTTATACGTTAAATCTGCAAGTCCGAACTTGTCCGCAAGCGCTGCTAAATCTCCTGTTGACAATTTATTTAATGTGTCAATTACTGCATTTCTGGTATTTCCCGCAAGCGCAAAATTTTTTGAAAATGCCGCTGCTGCTGGAAGTTCCTGTATATATTCCACGCCGCCTGCTGCTGCCATAACCTTATCCGCTAGAATACCAAACACCTCGCCGATCTTTGTAACATATGCAGGCATCGCATAGATAACACGGTACAACGCAAGCAAAATCGGCATCTGAATCAAAAGCTGAACACAGCTTCCTGAAGGAGAAACGCCGTATTTTGCATAAATTTGATCCGTTTCATTCTTCATCGCCATCATGGCTTCCTGATCCTGCCGCCCCTTATATTTATCACGGATAACTTGTAATTCCGGATTCATTCTGGCAGAAAGCTTTGAAAACCGCTGCTGTTTCACCGTTAACGGCATCAATAGCAGATAAATTACAATTGTAAATAAAATAATAGATAAACCAACATTTGGAATCCCTATTAAATTTAGGAACTCAAATATAACATTCATAATAAAACCTAGAAGCATTACCACGTATTTGAAAATTGGCGTGGCGTTCTGGGTCAACAGCATAAAATCCATTCAACTCCTCCTAAAACCTTGATGATTCTAAAAATTCCTATCCTTATTCTTATGCAATATAGGAACTGGATCATATCCTCCATGAGAAAAAGGATTACAGCGAAGTATTCTCCATAATGCAAGGAAGCCGCCCCTCACTGCTCCATACTGCCGGACTGCTTCTAATCCATATTGTGAGCAAGTAGGGTAATATGGGCACTTTGTCGACTTCAGCGGCGACAAGTATTTCTGATATAATAATATTAGCCAAATAATAATTTTTTTCATCTTAATACATTCCTGTGAAGCTTCGATATATGGAGCAGCGCACTTTCCATCTCCGCATAACCAGCTTCCCGCGCATTTACCCGCGCAATGACTACGATATCTAAACCACTATTAAATATACTCTCATGTAGTCTGTAACTTTCCCTGATCAATCGTGTAATTTTATGTCTAACGACACTGTTCCCTACTTTTTTGCTGACAGAAATCCCAAGCCGGTTTTTATCCAGCCCATTTTCCAATACATACATTACCAAATAACGATTTGCATAACTTTTCCCTTTGCCGTAAACGGCTTGAAAATCCCTGTTGCTCTTTAATGATTCGGAAAATTTCATAATTTATCCTCATTTTGCTTGTGATGAAGAAAAACTAAAACGAAAACATACATAGAAAAAAAGGCCACAAATATGTGACCTGTGATTTATGCAGATAATCTCTTTCTTCCCTTTGCACGTCTGGCAGCTAATACCTTTCTTCCACCCTTAGTGCTCATTCTGGCACGAAAACCATGAACCTTTGAACGATGCCTTTTTTTCGGCTGATATGTCATTTTCATATGAAAACACCTCCTTCTTACTTACACATAATAGAAACTGTCCAAAAAAAAATCTGTTATAATACTGCAAAAAAAGCGGACAAATACCATGTGCCAATATGTCGTATTGGAAAATATCATTAAGATTATATAATATAGAAAGGATTTAGTCAAGAAAATTTTGTATAAAGTTCAAACTAGAAAAGTAACAGTAACTGAAAAAAGTAACAATAGAAAATGCTATCGTGGTTTCAGGCTAGTACTCCAATTCCAAAACGGTTGGGGTACTAGCTTACTGCCATAATGGGTATGTGAAACAAACCAAAGATATTGAAACTTTTTAGATTTTGATATCAATATTTTTATTATCCGGTTCGACATCGGGATCAATGGATACTGCGGTTCCCTCGCTTGTATACATTTTTACATCCGTAGGTTCCACAGCCACAGCCGTTTCCTCTGTCTGTGAATTGTTTTTCAGAGATACTTTCCCTTCTTCACTGATTGTTACGCTATCCTTTTCTGGATTATCTGGATTATGATTCTCCTGTATTTTCTCCACATATTCTTTTGATTCTTCTTTGCGCTCAAGAGCCTGCTCACGCCTGATTGCTTGTTCCTTGCGTTCTTCTTTTAGCTCTTTGGGAAGTTCTTCCTGCGCTCTGTCACTGCATTCCTTTGCTTTTTCCTGATAATCTGTGACATACCCCATAGCACGCTTCATTGTTTCCGTATCACCTCTGCGCTCTGCCTCCTTAAATACACGCATTGGTGTTCGTGACAATTCCATATTCATACTTGCGCCAATCAATCCTTCCATACTTCCTGCTTTCATATAAAACCTCCTTTTCATATCCATAAAACAACAAAAAATCATTCAAAATGATAACAACAACATCATTTTAAATGATTTCGGTAATAAAGAAGTTTAAAATTATAAAAATGGCATATTCGGTTTATTTTATGTCATATATGGCATAAATGACTGGCAATCGGCAGCATAATGGAAATGTCAAAAACACTATCTTTTATTTCAATATCCATAATCCCATTTTCTTTTTGCACAATTTTATTTACATTGTTAAGCCCAGTGCCCCAGTTCTCTATCCCGAAAGTTTTTTGTTTGAAATCCAATATCCTATCCGATCTCATTGAGTTTTTTACACAAATAATTAAGTTTCTTTTTACGATTTCTGCCTGAACAAGAATATATTTTTCTTCTGAAATGTCAGCGGCATTTATGGCATTGTCAAGGAGATTGCCCCATATAATGCATAAATCATATTCATTCATTATCAGCGGTCTTGAAATTGTTACATTACAGTCAAACTTTATATTTTTTTGTCTGGCTGTCTGTTTTTTGGTATTGATAATGGCATTGACAACACTGTTTCCTGTTTCGATATCTTCTTCCCCAATCATTCCCGCATTGCAAAGCTTTAATAAATATTCTTTCAGCTTATCCCATTCTTCATGTTCTGCAAGCGTCGATAGGCTAATAAAATGATTTTTCAAGTCATGCCTTACATTTGCCTGTTTCCTGTATTGCTTTAATAATTCTTGATAGCGGCTGATTTCCATTTTATGAAGCTTGTCTATTGTGAGATACCCGATCAGTTTGTTCATGCCAAACAGCAGCGATAAACATATTATGATACACAGTGCAGATAAAACAAGAACCTCTAAATGTGTCAATATTTGGTTGTAGGTAGTGTTCCAATAGTTTGCCCCGCTGCCATTTGAAACCATAACAATGCCCTGTGTAATCCCAAAACCCATAGTATCTATTAAAACCAGCAGTACACATGAAACAGAGAACAGTATTTTACCACTTCCATGCAGAAAATTTCCCTCAGCAAGCTTTGTCCTGCAAAAAAGCAGATATATGCAGACTGTGGGTATCGCAATCGAAAGTATCGTTATAAAAGGCTCGTACCCTACATTGAAAGGTAACAGTTTGTTATTTGCGAAAATAATAGTACAAATTGACAGTACAGAATCCGTACCGTTCCATGCAAATTCCCAGATAGCAACAAGGATACTGGATAAGCCTAATTTTTCCCAACGGTTTCCACAAAAAATGAAAAAGAAAAACAGTACAAGCAATGACTGTTGTATAACGGCTCGAACGATATAATTTTCTTTCAGAAATATTCCTGTAATCGTAAGTAATCCTAAAAAGAAAATATATTGACCTGTCATAGCTTTCTTTTTTCGTAAAAACAGACTGCCTAATTTATCCAGACCCATAAGCCATATGATATGTATGGCGATACCTAAAACAATAATATCTATTTCAATATGCATCAAATAATACCACCTTTTATTTTCATATAGGATAAGATTGCTTTCTGAAAATCTTCATACCGCCTTTTTGCCAGCATAATTTTTTCTCCGTTTTCCAGACGCACTTCAGTCTTATTAAATGCATCAACAAAATTTAAGTTTACTAAAAAACATTTATGGCATCTAAAAAAGAATTTATCTGACAATTTATCTTCTAAAATACCTATTTGCTCGTAAGTTTCTAATGTTCCGTTATTACAATGAATTTTAGCAATCCTTCCAATGGACTCAATATATAAAATGTCTTTCAAAAATACTTTTTGAATCTGACGGTTTGCGGATATCATTAAAAAATCGATATTTGCATCAATCTGCATTTTTTTTGTGGCTTTTTCCAAAACATTTTTCAGTTTATCAGTCTGTATTGGCTTGAGCAGATATTGAAAAGCTTCCACATCAAATGCATCAAAAACATATTCGCTTGCGGATGTAATAAAAATAATAAGACTTTGCCTGCCCTGTTTCCTTATTTGCTTTGCCAATTCCATACCGTTTATATTAGGCATTTTAATGTCGAGAAAAATAATATCAAAACTTTCCCTGCTTTGTATTAGTTCCAGTCCGCCAAAAAATTTTTTTATCATAAAATCCGTATTAGACTGTTTCAGTATGGTTTCAATTTGTTTTGCAATATCCGCACATTCTATTGGTATATCATCACATACTGCAATTAATAACAATTTTACTCACTCCTTTACAAATCTGAATTGAGGGGTTAGATTAAACCTAAAATCCCGAATAATTTTATACACTGGTGAATAAATCCTGTATTTATACGGGTTTGACAAAAACAGTGTATAAAGCAATAATTATACACTGTTTTGCAAAAAGTTAGAAAAATCAAAGCTTTGAGAGCAGTGTATAATTTTGAGTCGGGAATTTAGGATTAAACGTTAGAGGCTGTAGTAATACCGCAAAAGCGGTGCACTACAGCCCTTCCACATAAGCCTTCAACATACAATAAAACAGCCCCTGATCCCTTTTCGGAAGCTTTTCATACAGCGCTAAGAAATCATCCAATTCTGTTTTTTCTCGATTTATCTGCACATTATCCAAAAGTTTCGCAGCAGAACAGCCCAATAAATCACACACATCTACCAGCGTATCCAAACTCATTTTTGTAATTCCGCGCTCTACCTGACTAATAAATCCCAGCGATAAATCCAACTGTTCCGCCATTTGCTCCTGTGTCAACTGCTTCTGCTTCCGATAATATTTAATATTTTTTCCAAGCAGCTTATAATCAATTCCCATAAAAACCTCACCCAATCCCTCAAAAAACCTATTTTGCACATTTTTTAAATCTTACATTTCTATTCTCTATCAACAGATCTTACAAAAACAGAAACAAATACTTGTTATATTTTCTAAAATTAAAACTATTACTGTTGTTTTTACAAAAAATTAATGCTATAATTATGAAAATTATTTTACAAAGAAAAAGTAAAAGATAAAAATGACAAAGTTTTCGCACTGTAAAGAGATAACGTATCTTTTATGTCTTGTTTATGCCTTAAATGAAAGGAATGACTAAATTTATGAATAAAATAAATACTTTTATTTATCAAACGCAATATAAGAAATTTTTACAATTAGGTTTTATTATGGTTTTAGCTATTATAAGCAGAATATTATGGTTTGGAAAATATCCACAAGGTATCCATGCAGACGAAGCATATGCTGCTTATGAAGCATTTTGCATATCAAATTACGGAATCGATTCATGGGGATATCATAATCCTGTTTATTTAACTACTTGGGGAAGTGGTATGAGTACAATGAACACCTATTTAATGATCCCATTTGTTTTAATTGGTGGTTTAAACATCTATACAATACGTATGCCATAAATGATATTAGGGATTCTCTCCGTATTTCTTTTATATCGTATATTTGAAAAAATAGCTGATGAAAAACTTGCATTTTGGGCAGGTTTTCTAATGGCAATATGTCCTTGGCACATTATGTTAAGCCGATGGGGATTAGATGCAAATCTAGCGCCAGCTTTCATTTTATTTGCTATTTACTTTGCTGTTTTGGGTTTTGAAAAAGAAAAATATCTAATCTTATCATTTATTTTTTTTGGATTAAGTCTTTATTGTTATGTATTACTTTGGTTATTTGTGCCGTTTTTCTTAATATTTTCAATTTATTATTGTAATCAATATAATAAAATAAAAATAAACAAATATTTAATTACTGCAATTTTTTTCCTTATTATAATAGCGTTACCATTAATATTATTCGTAATAATAAATATTGGTCTGCTTCCTGAAATTAAAACATCATGGATATCCATACCGAAACTGATTTCATTTAGAAGTGATGAATTTACTCTGAAAAATATAATAGATAACATAAAAAATTTATTTCGTATCTATATCAAACAAAATGATGATAATATAATGAGTGTTACTCCATTTTTTGGATTATATTATTTATTTTCCTTACCTTTTATTATATCGGGAGCGTTAATTATAATTAAAAATGCAGTTTATAATTTAAAAAATAAATTATTTGGATATGATTTATTCTTATTAGTATGGATATTGATTGATATTATTATTAGTCTTTTAAAATCTATGTGTATTCATAGAGCAAACCAATTAAATTTAGCTGTTTTGTTCTTGATTATTATAGCAATTAACAAAATGTATCCCAAAATAAAGCCATTCCTTTTTTTTATCTACTTATTCGCCTTTTGTATTTTTGAATCTTATTATTTTACAAAATATCAAGATATTATAAAAGAAGTACAACTGGTTGGCAGCAAAGAAGCCTTGGAATATGCCATAGAGTTGTACGAAGAAAAAGAAATAAATACTATACGCATTTCAAATCAAATAAGACATCCACAAGTCTTGTTTTATACGAAATATCCTGTTGATTTATATAGAGAAACTGTTGAATGGAAAAATTATCCTGATAAGTGGGTTGAAGCAGAACGTATTGGTTATTTTGTATGGGATACTAATATTTTGGACAATAGTATTTATGTTCTTACCAAAAATGAAATAGAAAAATTTAAAGAAGCAGGTTATAATATAAAACAATTTGAAACTTGTTATACAGCATATTTAAATGAACAATAATATCAAAACCACATTATTTTAAAGATATGGCTGCCGCTGTAAGCGGCAGCCATATCTTTATCATCAACTTATCCACAGATATCCCCAAAAAATCCACACTGTCCACAAGATATCCACAAATTGTGGGTAACTTGTGGATATCTTGTTTAAATAATGTAGAAAACTTTCGCCGAAACTTTACAAAGCCACTATTTATAAATGTGGAATATGTATATAATTATTCACATAGTTATCCACAATTTTGTGGATAACCCTCCAATAAATCGTGTATTTTATCCACTTTCCACATGCTGTTGATAGACTTATCCACATTATCAACACTTTTTTTGAGGATATTGTGTATAAAAAAATACATTTTATTAAACTATTTTTCCATAATTGTTTGATTTTTTCGCGGTTTTGGTTTACTATTAAAGTGTATGTTTATTATCATTTTGGGATAAAGAATCAAAAAGGGGCTTAAGAATGCCCCCAAAGGCAGAGGTATAACATGAACGAAATCAAAGAACGATGGGACGAAATCAAGGAGATATTGCGGCACGAATACGATCTCACCAATATATCCTTTAATACATGGGTCGCACCGCTGCAATTTTATAAAGAGGACAACGATGTTGTAACAATTTTAATTCCAGCAGAGCAGGCACATCTTCTGAACTATATCCAAAAACAATATAAGATATATTTTCAGGTAACAATTTCCGAATTAATGAACCGCAACTACGATATTGATTTTATCGCAGAAGGCGATGTTGCAATACCTGAAGTTAAGAAAGGCAAACCTTTACCTGCTCCGAAGCGCAGCACAAGTCATAATTATGACCATGCAAACCTAAATAATAAATACAAATTTGATACCTTTGTCGTAGGGAGCAATAATAAATTCGCCCACTCTGCTGCACTTGCGGTTGCAGAATCGCCAGGTGGTGCCTATAACCCACTGTATCTGTACGGCGGCGCAGGGCTTGGCAAAACCCACTTAATGCACTCGATCGGACATTTCGTGTTGGAACAAAATAACAATATGAAAGTTCTATATGTAACATCCGAACAATTTACAAATGAAGTTATCGAATCAATCCGAAGCGGTAACGCTGCTGCTATGACAAAACTCCGTGAGAAATACCGAACGGTTGATGTCCTTCTTATCGACGATGTTCAGTTTATTATTGGCAAAGAATCAACACAAGAAGAATTTTTCCATACGTTTAACGTCCTGCATTCTTCTGGCAAACAAATAATCATTTCCTCTGATAAACCGCCAAAAGAAATGGAAACCCTAGAAGAGCGCTTTCGCTCACGGTTTGAATGGGGATTGATTGCGGATATTCAACCGCCAGACTATGAAACACGTATGGCAATTCTACGCAAAAACGCTGAAATTTATAATAAGGAAATTGACGATGAAATTATTCAGTATATAGCCACAAATATTAAGTCTAATATCCGTGAGCTTGAGGGGGCATTAAACAAAGTATTGGCGAATGCACGCTTAAATAAGAAAGAACTCACGCTTGCGCTTGCTGAGGATGCACTCAAAGATGTTATTTATCCCGATCAAGTACGCGAAGTAACACCCAATTTAATTATTGATGTTGTTTCCGACCATTTTAATGTAGCAAGGGAAGACGTAACCTCCAAAAAGCGCAATTCCGAATATGTACTGCCCCGTCAGATTATTATGTATTTATGCCGTACAATGACTGGCGCCTCATTGCAGAATATTGCCGCACTGTTAAGCAAAAAAGATCACACCACCATTATTCATGGTGTGGATAAAATTGCGGAAAAACTTAAGACAGATGAGGATTTAAGAAATAAAATCGAAACGATTAAGAAAAAGATCGCACCCTCCTAACCATTAGGTTGTGGATAAACCTGAATAACTTCAGAATAATTATGAACGTTATCCACAGATTTATTCTGAACGTAAATGCTGTATTTTCAAGGGATAACAGAGTTATTCACATTTCCACGCCTATTATTACTAAGATTACGAATTTATATTTATTTATATATATTTTTTGCGCTGCTGCTCTGCCGCCACATTTTAACAACTACAGCGAAGGGAGTTATACACATGAAAATAATATGTTCTAAAATAAATCTTTTAAATGGCGTTAACACCGTTTCCAAGGCTGTACCAAGCAAAACAACATTATCTATCCAAGAATGCATTCTGATGGATACAACAAAAGGACAGATTACACTGACTGCTAATGATATGGAAATGGGGATTGAAACGATAATTGATGGTGAGATTATCGAAAAAGGAACAATTGCACTCGATGCAAAAATTCTTTTAGAGATGGTTCGCAAACTTCCAGACAATGATGTTACCATAGTAACGGATGCCTCCTACAAAGCAACCATTACCTGTGAAAAAGCGAAATTTAATATTATTGGAAAATCTGGTGAAGATTTTTCTACACTTCCCCATATTGAACGGTCAGACTCCATTTTAATTTCGCAGTTTACACTAAAAGAACTAATACGGCAGACGAGTTTTTCTATTGCCGATAATTTAACAAATAAAATTCTTACCGGTGAATTGTTTGAGATTCAAGACAGTATATTTAAAGTGGTTTCCTCCGATGGACTACGTATTTCGCTTCGTAAAACGCAGTTAAAAGATTCTTATCCTGCAAAAAAAGTAATTGTGCCTGGTAAAACATTAAATGAAATCAGCAAAATTTTATCGGGTGACGCAGATAAAGATGTTCATATTTTCTTTACGGATAAGCATATTTTATTTGAATTTGAAAATACAACAGTTGTTTCAAGACTGATTGAGGGGGAATACTTAAAGATAGATAATATTTTATCTGCCGATTACGAAACAAAAGTTCGATTAAATAAGCGGGAATTTCAAAGCTGTATTGATCGATCTACGCTTCTTGTTAAAGAGGGTGATAAAAAACCGCTGATTTTAAATATTAAAGATGATGTTATGGAATTAACCATGAATTCTGTAATCGGCAGTCTTGACGAAGAGATTGATATTATCAAATCGGGAAAAGACTTAATGATTGGATTTGATCCAAAATTTTTAATTGATGCGTTAAAAGTAATTGACGACGAAGAAGTTGAAATGAAACTGCTCAATCCCAAAGCGCCATGTTTTATTAAAGATAATGAAGAAAGCTACACCTATTTGATATTACCAGTAACTTTCAGCACTGTTGGTTAAATCGAATTTATACTTACAAGCGATTAGATTTTCCTTTCTGTATAACACGTATTGCCCGCTTATGCAATATGGGTTGTGCAGAGATTGGTAAATTTTAACGGTTGTCAGCATATATACAGCAGAAAGGATGGCATATTTGATATGAAAGAAGTATGGATTCAGGATGAATTTATAAAACTTGGGCAGGCATTAAAATTAGCAGGGCTTGCTGGATCTGGCGTGGATGCTAAAATCGCTGTACAGGATGGTCTTGTGCGTTTAAACGGCGTTGTGGAAACCAGACGCGGAAAAAAGGTTTTCAATAACGATCAAGTGTCATATAATGGGGAGTCCTTTGTAATTAAAACGAAAAAAGGGATCAAATTATGATATTAAAGTCTTTGGAACTTGAAAATTTTAGAAATTATAACTCCCTGTCTATACATTTTGACAGTGGTACAAATATTCTCTATGGTGATAATGCGCAGGGTAAAACCAATATCCTCGAAGCAATCTATTTATCTGCAACCACCAAATCCCATAAGGGAAGTAAAGACAGGGATATTATTCATTTTGACAAAGAAGAATCGCATATTCGTACTTATGTACTAAAAGATGGCCTGAAAAATAGAGTGGATATGCACCTTCGCAAAAATAAGTCAAAAGGAATCGCCATTAATGGACAGAAAATTAAAAAAGCGGCGGATTTGCTTGGACTTCTTAATGTTGTGTTTTTTTCACCCGAAGATTTATCAATTATTAAAGATGGGCCTGCACAACGGCGCCGCTTTATGGATATGGAACTTTGTCAGTTAAATGGATTTTATTTGCAACAGTTAAATAGTTATAATAAAATTATCAATCAGCGCAATAAGCTGCTAAAAGAATTATATGTAAATCCCAGCCTGAAAGATACATTGTCTGTATGGGATTCCCAGCTTGTTTCCTATGGCAGCAAAGTAATGGAATGCCGCAGTTCATTTGTAGAACAATTAAATAAGATTATTTATCAGATACATTTAAAGTTATCGGGCGGCAAGGAGAAACTTCAGATTGTTTATGAACCAGATGTTTTGGTCGCGGATTTTGAGGAAAAATTAAAGAATAGTCAAGAAAGAGATATCCGTTTTAAACAGACTTCTGTTGGCCCGCACAGAGATGATTTTGCATTTGCAGCAGGCGGTATTGACCTTAGAAAGTTTGGTTCACAAGGTCAGCAGAGAACAGCTGCATTATCTGTAAAATTAGCCGAGATTGAATTGGTGAAACAACTGACAAACGATACGCCGCTGCTGCTTTTGGATGATGTGCTTTCTGAACTTGACAGCAGCAGACAAAATTATCTTTTAAATAGTATTGGAGATATCCAGACGATTATTACATGTACAGGTTTAGAAGAATTTGTAAATAACCGTTTTGAAATCAATAAAATTTTCGAGGTTTCAAACGGAAACATAAAAGATATGCAAAACAGTCAGAAAAACAGCGCAAAAGCATCCGTGCTATAAAACACAGGATTTTAAACAGTAGATACTGGGAAAGGAAAGGTAAATTGTATGAGTATGGAATACGGAGCTGACCAGATACAGATTTTGGAAGGGCTTGAGGCTGTCCGCAAACGGCCGGGAATGTATATTGGGAGCACTTCTTCAAGAGGTCTGCATCATCTGGTATATGAGATTGTAGACAATGCGGTCGACGAGGCACTTGGCGGTTATTGCGATACCATAGATGTAACCATTCATCCCGATAATTCAATTACAGTAATTGATAATGGACGGGGGATTCCAGTCGGTATTAACCATAAAGCAGGTGTTCCTGCTGTAGAGGTGGTTTTTACAATTCTCCATGCAGGCGGTAAATTTGGCGGCGGAGGATATAAAGTTTCTGGTGGATTGCATGGTGTTGGCGCATCGGTGGTAAATGCACTTTCCAATTGGCTTGAGGTGGAAATCTGCAGTGAGGGTAAAATTTATAAGCAACGCTATGAACGCGGTCATGTTTGCTATCCGCTAAAAGTGATAGGTGATTGCGAAGCGGGTAAGACGGGATCAAAAATAACATTTTTGCCAGATGATACGATTTTTGAGGATACTGTTTTTGATTTTGATACTTTAAAACAAAGACTGCGGGAAATGGCATTTCTTACAAAAAATTTAAAAATTATTCTGCGTGATCTGCGGCCAGAAAACGGAAAAATTGAAAAAACATTTCATTACGAGGGTGGTATCTGCGAGTTTGTCACATACTTAAATAAAAGCAAAACACCACTTTATGATGATATTATGTATTTTGAGGGCAAAAAAGACGACGTTTATGTAGAAGTTGCTATGCAGCACAATGATTCCTATACAGAAAGCGCATACAGTTTTGTAAATAATATAAATACGCCAGAGGGCGGCACGCATTTAGCTGGATTTCGAAATGCAATTACTAAGACATTTAATGATTATGCAAGAAATGCAAAACTACTCAAGGATAGTGAACCAAATTTAAGCGGTGATGATATTCGAGAGGGGCTTACAGCAATTGTATCTATTAAAATTGAAGATCCCCAATTTGAAGGGCAGACAAAGCAGAAATTAGGTAATTCTGAGGCAAGGGGTGCTGTTGACAGTATTGTCAGTGAACAGCTTACGTATTATCTTGAGCAGAATCCAACAATTGCAAAGCAAATTTGTGAGAAGTCGATTTTAGCACAGCGGGCACGGGAAGCGGCGCGCAAAGCAAGGGATTTAACACGAAGAAAAACAGCGCTTGACGGCATGGCTCTCCCAGGCAAGCTTGCGGATTGTTCTGATAAGGATCCAAAAAAATGTGAAATTTTTATTGTAGAGGGAGATTCTGCAGGCGGCAGTGCTAAGACAGCCAGAAGCCGTGCAACACAGGCAATTCTTCCGCTGCGTGGCAAAATATTAAATGTAGAAAAAGCAAGACTTGACAAAATATATGGAAACGCAGAAATCAGGGCAATGATTACAGCATTTGGTACAGGGATTCATGAGGATTTCGATATTGCAAAACTGCGGTATGACAAAATTATAATTATGACAGATGCGGACGTGGATGGTGCACATATTGCAACGTTAATGTTGACTTTCCTCTATCGCTTTATGCCTGAACTGATAAAGCAGGGGCATGTTTATCTGGCACAACCGCCACTGTTTAAGTTAGAAAAAAATAAAAAAGTCTGGTATGCCTACACAGATGATGAGCTTGCAAAGATTCTCGACGAGGTGGGACGCGATCAGAATAATAAGATACAACGTTACAAAGGCCTTGGTGAAATGGATGCAGAGCAGCTTTGGGATACTACAATGGATCCAGAAAAGCGTGTGCTTTTGAAAGTTTCTATGAACGAAGAAGCGGAATCAGAAATTGACCTTACTTTTACTACATTAATGGGTGATAAGGTTGAACCGCGCCGTGAATTTATTGAAACCAATGCCATGTATGTGAAAAATTTGGATATTTAGCAGTTACTATTACAGTCGAAATGCGCATTAACTGCGCATTTACGACCCAGTACAGTAGATTACGCAAGCATTTGCGCCTTGCAGCAGGCACTTGGAATGCGCAAATGCTGTTACTATGAGCAACTGGAAGCTGTGAATAGTAATTATTTAGCAATAGCTGTCCAAGAATGGGGGTTGACTATGGACGATACAGTTTTTGACAAAATACAGGAAGTCGATTTGCAGAAAACAATGGAGAAATCGTATATTGAATATGCGATGAGTGTAATTGCTTCCCGTGCTCTGCCTGATGTACGAGACGGATTAAAACCAGTACAGCGCAGGGTGCTTTATTCCATGATTGAATTAAATAATGGTCCTGACAAGCCGCATCGTAAGTGTGCGCGTATTGTCGGTGATACAATGGGTAAATATCATCCTCACGGCGATAGTTCTATCTACGGTGCGCTGGTGAATATGGCGCAGGAATGGTCTACACGCTATCCATTGGTTGACGGTCATGGAAATTTCGGCTCGGTGGATGGCGACGGCGCGGCTGCTATGCGTTACACAGAAGCAAGATTAAGCAAAATTTCTATGGAGTTGTTGGCAGATATCAATAAAAATACCGTAGATTTCGAGCCGAACTTCGATGAAACAGAAAAAGAGCCTGTAGTATTGCCCAGCCGCTATCCCAATCTGCTGGTAAATGGTACTCAGGGTATTGCTGTGGGTATGGCTACGAATATCCCACCCCACAATTTAAGAGAAGTGATTGCGGCGGTTGTAAAAATTATTGATAATCGTGTGCTGGAGGACAGAGAAACAGAAATTGACGAATTGCTGCCGATAATCAAAGGGCCTGATTTTCCCACAGGCGGCATTATTCTTGGCACGCGCGGTGTAGAGGAGGCTTATCGTACCGGACGTGGAAAAATTCGCGTGCGTAGCGTAACGGACATTGAAGCCATGCCAAACGGCAAAAACCGTATTATTGTTACAGAGCTTCCTTTTATGGTAAATAAGGCAAGATTAATCGAGAAAATTGCGGAACTTGTTAAGGAAAAAAGAATTGACGGCATTACAGAACTGCGTGACGAATCTGACAGAGAAGGTATGCGTATCTGTATTGAATTACGTAAAGATGTCAATGCAAATGTTATTTTAAATCAGCTCTACAAACATACACAGCTTCAAGACAGCTTCGGCGTGATTATGCTTGCATTGGTGAATAATCAGCCAAAGGTTATGAATTTAAAAGATATTCTAACCCATTACATTTTACATCAGGAGGAGGTTGTTACCCGTAGAACACAATATGATCTGAATAAGGCGGAGGAACGTGATCATATTTTGCAGGGTCTGCTGATTGCCCTTGACAATATTGATGAAGTCATCCGTATTATTCGCTCGAGTGCTAATACACAGACTGCGAAAGAAGGATTAATTGAGCGTTTTGGACTGACTGATATGCAGGCACAAGCGATCGTTGATATGCGTTTGCGTGCATTAACTGGTTTGGAACGGGAAAAACTTGAAGCTGAACACGCAGAACTTTTGGAAAAGATTAAGGAGTATAAAGCGATTTTAGCGGATAAAAAACGGCTGCTTGGTGTGATCAAAGAAGAAATTATGATGATTTCGGTAAAATACGGCGACGACAGGCGGACGAAATTCGGCTATGACGAATCCGAGATTAATTTGGAGGATTTGATCCCACGCGGCAATACTGTTATCGCAATGACAAGCCTTGGCTATATTAAGCGTATGACTGTGGATAATTTTAAGACGCAGCATCGCGGCGGACGTGGTATTAAGGGAATGGCAACAATTGATGATGACTATATCGAAGATTTGTTGATGACGAATACGCATCATTATCTAATGTTTTTCACAAATTTTGGGCGTGTATACCGCTTAAAGGCATATGAAATTCCAGAAGCAGGAAGAACGGCAAGAGGAACAGCAATTGTCAATCTATTACAATTAAATCCTGGCGAAAAAATTTCCGCAATGATACCAATTCATGAGTATGAAGACGGTAAACATTTATTTATGATTACAAAAAAGGGAATTGCAAAGAAAACACCGATTATGGAATTTTCTAATGTGCGCAAAACAGGTCTTGCCGCTATTTCGCTGCGCGATGATGATGAGTTAATTGAAGTAAAAGTAACCGATGAAAACTCTGAAATTTTCTTAGTTACAAAATATGGAATGTGCATCCGCTTTAGAGAAACAGATGTTCGCTCCATGGGCAGAGGTGCAATGGGCGTTATTGGTATGAATCTTGATGACGATGATGAAATTGTCGGTATGCAGTTAAATACGCAAGGTGATTCCCTGCTTGTTGTATCAGAAAAAGGCATGGGTAAACGGACAGGGCTTAATGAATTTACCGTTCAAAAACGCGGCGGAAAAGGCGTAAAGTGCTATCGTATCGCTGAGAAAACAGGAAATGTTGTCGGTGTCAAGGCAGTAAAAAATGACAACGAAATTATGATGATTACAACAGAAGGCGTAATTATTCAAATGCTTGTCAACGATATTTCAACCATAGGGCGCAATACCTCTGGCGTAAAAATGATTAACCTGGATGATGGCGTAGTTGTTGCAAAGATTGCAAAAGTACGCGAGAAACTTTCCGATGGAACGCAGGAATTTGAAGATGTTGAGGAAGCATTAGAACAAGTTGTGGATTTGGAAACAGAAGAATAAACATTTCTTTATGCAGCATTTTTAATTTTTCTTGTTTGAATTTTGTAAGTTATTTTATGGTAATAGTTCCGTATAGGACTTTGCACTATACTGCAAAGTCCGTAAGAAATCGTAGTTATTAAGATGCATCAAACCATGATATACTGCTTAATAATTAAAATTTCTGAGTAACCTGACTACATAACGCCAGCTATATGCGTTTATCCAATGCAGTACGATAAATTCTGGTGTTATGTAGTATATGTGTCTTTGAAACCATAAAGTGGTTTTGCATGGCTTGAAACGTTACAATTCACCAAAACAAAGTTGTAATATTTTTAGAAATGATTTATATTTTTGTTGCATTTTGAATATGCAAATGGTATAATTTAAAAAATAAAACTGAATAGAACAATGTCTTCAGGGCAGGGTGAGATTCCCGACCGGCGGTTAAAGTCCGCAGGCGCAAAGGCGCAGGATTTGGTGAAATTCCAAAACCGACAGTTATTTTGTGCATACGCCAATACAGAGGAAATGCATGGCACATTGGCGGCACACGAGCAGGAAGATAAATCTTCTCTCTCGATTATTTAAAGTCTGGATTAAAGAAGGTGTGTTGAAATGGTCAGTCTTTAGCTGGCTTTTTGCACTCTTTTTTTGTCCATCTGCTCTGATTGACATTTCAATACACCTAAGGAACAATTAAAAAGTTATTTTTATTGTTCCTAATTTATTAACATCTGAAAGGCATTCGTTTTTTCAGGTGTTATTTTTATGCTTACAGGCACTTAAACAAAGAATATCAATATAGCTGACAAGTGCCTGACGTATGAGCAGGGAAACGAATTTTCTCTACTCGATTGCGCAAATTTGTGCAAAAGAACCAGGTTACATTAATTATATTTAATGTAATACAACAGTATTTTGGAGGTAAAAATATGAATTGTAAAACAAAGAAACTCACAACAATTGGGATGCTCTGTGCTCTGGCATATATTGCTGCTGCTATTGGGCGTATTCCTCTCGTACTCTTTCTAAAGTACGATCCAAAAGATATTATTATTGTAATCGGCGGATTAATTTATGGCCCACTTGCTTCGTTAATAATTACATTGATTGTATCATTTGCCCAGATGATAACAACAAGTCAGACAGGTATATTGGGCTTTCTTATGAATGTAATTTCAAGCTGCACTTTTGCCTGCACTGCCGCTTTTATTTATCAAAAAAAGCGTAAAGCTGCTGGTGCTGTTATTGGGTTATTGTGTGGATGGGGAGGTATGATTGCGGTGATGATGCTATGGAATTATTATATTGCGCCGATATATATGGGCTATTCAAGAGAGGAAATCGCAAAGCTGTTGCTTACTGCATTTTTACCGTTTAATTGTATTAAAGGTGGTCTAAACGCAGGGTTTACAATGCTGCTATATAAACCTGTCGTTACTGCCCTGCGTCGCTCTAACTTAATAGAATCAGCACCGTCAGATAATGAAAATAAAGAAAGAATTAGAAAAAATATTGTAGATAATCCAACAAATAAGGAAAATAAAATCAGTGAAATAAATAAAAATTCTAATAAAAAAATACAGATAAATAAAGGAATCTTTGGTATTGCATTTGTAATTATATTATTATGTATTGTAATGATTTACTGCTTAAAGTAGTCTGTTATAATAAGCGTTAAAAAGACAAATGCTTATTATAACAATATGAATACAGCCGCACAAAGGAAAATTGCCGCTTTGCGGCGTGCGGCTGGTGAAATTGTTTGGCAAATATAAGTGTTCATTAGTATAATTTATTATTAATTTATTGAATAATATGATTAAGATATTGTAAAAAATTATCTGCGATTACTTCCATTTTATCTGCAATTTCTTCTCTGCTGATTTCGGATTCCTCATCAAAATCAAAGAGAATTTCATGATCAATCTGACATATTTTACATGCATTTTCATCCGGGATATTTACTAAATCAATGCATCGAATAAAGTATCCATCCTTATCCCATGTAAACGGCAGATATCCTGCTTTTATAAGAAGTGGATTCCATGCATTTTGTATTGCTTCAAACGGTTCATCAATAGAATGCTGCCCTACTGGATAGTCAAAAAAATGAAAATAGGTGGTAAAAAAGATTTTTAGAATATTGGGCAAGGAAACACCTAGCTGGTTTTCTAAGACAGCAATATCTTTTTCTGTAATAGTTGAAGGGATTAATTTCCATTTGTTCCATTCCTCGTTGGGATCAGCGCCTTCTGCCAGCATAAGTTGTGGAATATCTGGAAGCATTAGGGCTGTTTCACAAATTGCTGCCTGTTTTGCATAATACTTTTCAAAGAAATCTTGAATGAATTGTTTTTGTTGTTCAATTGTCATTTTGTAACCTCCTAAAATTTTAAGGGAAACTGAAAAATTTATCCAATTGCAATATATCTTCTATCTCCTGCCAATTTGTTAAATGGATTGTTTTTGATGTGTTTATTTTGTTTCCAATAGAGTAATGATAATAAAATGTAAGTTGTTTACGTGAATAACCACTCTTTTGCAGCACCTTAATAAATTTATATATTTTTTTCATTTCTACATTGTTGTTTTCTTTTCTGCAATCTCTTGAATTTCATATGTAAGTTGGTATGCAAGATATTGTTCAAGATAATTGTCCGCATTGTTGGGCAGCGTATAATATTTTGATTTTATTATTTCTTAACTGTTGCCACTCCCTCTTGAAACATCAATATTTCAATTGTGTTTTATGCCTCTTATTTTGAAATAATGGAGTATTAAATTGTTTACTTGTTTAATAATTCTATTTTACCATTAACATACAAATTTGTTTGCCAGTATAAATTAATTAACTCTCCCACTCTGGTGTTGTGCGATAGATTATTAGAGAATTTGCCCATTCAAAAAGTGTGGCATTGGATTTGTTCTTTTTCTTCGATTGTTCCATTAAAATCACGATATTTCATCATGCACCACCTTTTCATTGACAGACATTAGATAAGCCTGTACAGCTTCCATATCAGGATTGTCGGGAAGTGTTGTGTGTGCAGCGGCATAGTCGAGTTTGTTTTCATATTCATTTAAAAGTTCATAAAATTCTTCCCGAAAAGTACCATCAGATTTTTGATAAGCACCGTTGCGTATTTCTAAAAGAAGCAAATGTTCTTTACTGCGGTAGGTAATAATCTCGCCTTTTTCTAAAATATCAATTGCCATCATAAAAAGGCGTATTAAATGCATTGCATGCTTATTGAGGTGATTGCTGTCTTTTTTGCGGTTGCGCTTGCCAATTTTATCATAATCTCGGACAATATTATGCATTTCGTTCCAGATATTTTGGTAATCACGCAGTGGATAATGTGTTAGGTTGGTATCAATAAAAATTTCGGTTTCAAAATCAGAGCAGGCAGCTTTGTCTATATAGATATGGATTGCACCATTTTCAAAGTGTTGATAGCGTTTCTGAAAATCGTACATTGCATTTTTTACAGAATTAAAAATATGCTGCTCTCTCTCACTTTGCGGATAGCTGTCCCTTGCTAGTGCATTTTGAAGACGGCGAAGCTGTGCGTCAGCATAACCACCAAAAGATTGAATTGCCCGTTTGGATAAAAATAATTTGGCATTGCTAATAAGTTCTTTACCAAAATTATTAAGATATAAATAATGTTCAGAATTTAGCCCCAGCAATTCAATGGTGTTGGGATTGCAGTTTAACAGCAAAGTAATTAATTTATTTAATCCATAAATTGTGGTATCTGTTTCAATATCGACATATTGTTCAAAGGAAGTCATTCCGATTAAATCAGACTTGCGGTTTAGTGCAACACCACGTACATCAATATCACTGCTTTCATTGTTAGTTCCATAAGAATAACTTCCGGCAAGTCCCAAAAGGATTATATGTTTACCAAGATGTTCATTGGATTGTAAAAATGCATAGGCATCTGTTTTTAAAATATCAGAAAAATTATTTTCTAAGATGTTTGTCATATTTTTCGCCATTCCTTTCCGAAAGAACAAACAAATTGTGAAAGTTTTGTCAAATTTTTTCACTCTTTATTTGATATTCCTTTCTAAGGAACTGTAAATAAATAACTTTTAATACCGCTTGTCTTTTTCTCCGAT
>ERZ778495.642-NODE-642-length-30609-cov-5.776920_pt1 | contig 30609 bp, 26 predicted proteins | sample MGYA00433100_ERZ778495 | MGnify/ENA primary metagenome ERZ778495 (study PRJEB29527, sample SAMN07138962) | mouse gut metagenome | material: feces | host: mouse | place: China:Nanjing | collected 2016-01-25 ...
CATATTAATATGAAAAATTATTTTTAAACTTTTAAAATAAAATTGACAGTAATACTAAAATATGATACACTAGTATTGTCAATTTAAACAAACGTTATTTTAAATAATAATGTTTGTTTATAGTAGCGTACTTTCATTCAATAGTATTATCTAAACTGCAAAATTCCTATTTGTGAAAGGTATTTACTATAATGACAAGTGTAATATGTGGTATCTGCATGAATATTTTGATAGTAAATTGTTTCGATGTAGATACATAATTTATTTTGATATATGGAGGGGGGATGGCATACTAACAAACATTAAGTTTTGCCAATTTCCGCATAGTTCATATTGTATAAGTGGATAATATGGGTTGTGCGGAAAGAAAAAACTAACCGTTTGTGAGTGTAAGTAGGAAATTAGTAAATTAAGATAAAAGAATAAAAAACGATAGGATGAAATATTAACAAAGGGGAATAAAATTTATCAGGAGGAAATACAAAGTGAATAAATTATTAAAAAAAGTAGTTGCCTTAGGGATGTCTATAGTCTTGATTTGTGGAAATGGAACATACTGTTATGCAGAGGAAGAATCCAGAACAGACGAAATTGTTACGAATTCCGAATCAGATTTTGACAGTGAAAACATTGTAAATGTTGATCAAATAGATCGAGTTAAGATTAATGTGAATGATAAGTCTGCTCCTGAAATTGCAGATGAGAAAATTGAGTCAGAATCGGGGTTATCCATTACGGGAAATGAAATTGGAGCAGTATCAAATGGGGAAAACGTTCCCACGCCATATAGTGATTTGCCAGAAAATACGGATCCTAATAATGCCTATGGTGTAAGACCAAATACTGAATATGCAGGAAATATCGTAAATGCTGACGAGGTGAGATGGTATGCATTTGATATCGCCCAAAAATCAAAAGTATCCATACTTGCAATGCCCAATGCAGAGTTAGATACAGATATTTTTATGTTTCAATTAAATTTTGATACAATGCAGCTTACGCCAACAGGATTGAGTGCAGCAGCAGAAGGAAAAGGAGTAGAAGATTACTTTAGCTATGTGATGGATGCTGGAACGTATTTCTTTGCTATAGCAGGATATGCGGGCACAGGAGCCTATGTGTTTGATTTCTTTGCCAATGCCGATTATGTTGATGGAGAAATAAATGATACAATGGCTTCCGCACAAGGTATAAATTGTAGTGAAGACTATTCTGGGTTAATTGACACGGTAAGAGATAAGGATTATTATAAAATTACTCTGAATGAAACGACATTTGTCCAAGTATCATTTGCTTCACAGATTAATTATGCATTTCAATGGGTATTTACAGAAGGTAAAGAAATGATTACTGCTTATGGGAATCAAACATATGCGCTTACTGCTGGAACACATTATTTTGTTATATATAGTCAACAGCATGAATTCTCATTGAATGGAAGATATACTGTAAACTTAAGAGCGATTAGCAATGAGGAAATGTATAATACCGCACCATCTTCTGCATATGCAAATTGGAATTATACATTAGATGATGCTAATAATACAATTACATTAAACTATTATACAGGTTCTAAGAAAGATGTAATCGTATATAATAATTATGAAGTAAATGGAAAACTTTATAAAACAAAAATAGCAAGTAATCCATCGCATAAAACAAGTGGATATATGTTTGCTGGGAAAAGTAACATTGGAACCATAAAGTTTGGTAATCATATTGATACTTCTAGTACAACTGATATGTCGTGTATGTTTTATGGATGCAGTGGATTGTTTGATTTGGATGTTTCTAATTTGGATACTAGCAAAGTAACAAATATGTATCAAATGTTTTATAATTGCGCATCTATAACGAAGTTTGACTTGCTTAATTGGAATACAAGTAATGTTACTAATATGAGCAGTATGTTTGAAGGATGTAGTTCTTTAACCTTAATAGTAAGTTATATGGATACAAGCAAAGTAACAACAATGGAGAGGATGTTTATGGGCTGTATGTCATATACCAGTATGGATCTAAGCTATTTTAAAACAGGCAATGTAAGGAATATGTTTCGGATGTTTAAAGACTGCATATCTCTAAGATATGTGAATTTAGATTTATTTGATACAAGACAGGTTAGAACGTTTGGTTATATGTTTCAAAACTGCTATTCTTTAACGAGTTTGGATCTTCGCAGTTTTTATTTAAATGGGGTTCCTCAAAGAGGAGATATGAGTTATATGTTTTGTAATTGCAGATCGTTGCCAGTAATATATGTAAATAATGCATGGCATCAAAAACTAAAGAGTCCTATTTATAACATTAATCAAGAAGGAATGTTTGATGGAAGTCCTGCAGTATGGGGATAAAAATATGGCAAATTCGACACGAAAAGTTAAGGTATAGTTGTAACAATAAAATTTTTATCATATTTAATTACAAGATGTACGGCATGGAAGCCATAAATTCATAGCAATGTGAACGAAACACAATCAAAAGTTTCGTTCACGAACAACAAAGAAAGGTTGGTATAAAAATGAATGGAATTAAAATGAACGGATTCAACAGCATCTTTTCCAATCCCTTAATAGGAAATAAGGTAATTTTTTCAAATCCATTACAGAAAATGGAAAAAACAGAAAAAACAAAAGAATCACTGATACCCAAAGGAAACATATCTGGTATAGAAGAATCTGCTGAAAGTGCAAAGAATGGATTTACCATTCAAATGAATGCAGATAAGGATACATTAGAAATCAGTGAATGGCGGGTACCAGACGAATTAACAGCCGGAGATATGACAGAAACAGAACGCAAAGAGATGGCAAAACAGTTTCTCAAGGAACGGTTAGAGGTTGAAGAACAATATAAAAATGGAGAACTTGGCTGGGAAGAACGAAATGAGTTATGGTTTGATCTTAATCATAAATATGAGATAAATATGATTTGGGGTAATTCTGCTGATGGAAAATTGCATGGTATATGGGGAAATATTGAAGATGTAAAAGATATGGATAATATAGAAATCCAATTTTTCCGCGGCAAAGCAGATACAGCGCCGCGTGTAACATTATCCAAAGAAGAAATAAATCAAATCCCAATAAGCGAAATACCGCAGGCATTGCCAACCGAAACAGAGGAAGAATCAGACAATCTCAATATGGAAGAAACTATGAAAGAAAACGCTGGTCAGGCAACAGGAGTAATTTCAGATAAAAACGAAGAAAAATTATCTGCGCGGCTAGTTGAAAAATTAATGGAAGATTATGCATTTCAAGGCAGTAAATCCATAAGTGAATTGCAAAAAGAGCGTATTGAGAAACAAAATACGAAAGAAGATAGCCCACAGCGTTTCTTAGCATATGCATAAATAACGATCCAAAATTATAATAACAATTTAAAGAAAACACGAAAAAGACACTACCCCCATCCGATAGTGTCTTTTTTGACGTTTCAAGCCCTTTTTCAGAACTTTATGTTTACAAACGCCGGTTAAGGGCTGTATAATAGGAGTAATCACAGTCAAATTAAAATCAAAATGAAATGAGGTTTTTTTATGAGAGGAATTGATACACAGGTGCGTAAAACCAGACGTGCAATTTTCAGGGAAGTAGCGAATATGGCTTATAACTCTACCAACCTGATAGATGATATGGAGGCGCTTCCTTATAAATTGGTGGATGCAGAAAATTCTCCTTATTGGGACAATATTTATCGAGAGCGGGAGATTGTCAGAGAACGAACACGCCTTGCAATGGGAATGTCGCTGCGTCCGGAAGATGAACCAGTTCCGGTAAGCCAAGGAGTAGAAGAAAGCAACATTGATGAGAAATATTATGAGCCGCCTTTAATGCAAGTAATTTCATCTGCGTGCAATGCCTGTCCGGAAAATAGATATGAGGTAACAAACAAATGTATGGGATGTTTGGCACATCCTTGTAATGAAGTGTGCCCAAGAGGCGCTATTACAATGGTAAATGGACGTTCTGTTATTGATCAGGAAAAGTGTATTAAATGTGGAAAGTGCAAGACGGTCTGCCCTTATGATGCAATTTCCCACCAGCAAAGACCTTGTGTTGCACATTGTGGTGTCAATGCGATTGGTTCTGACAGCCACGGAAGGGCTGTGATTGACAATGAGAAATGTGTTTCCTGTGGTCAGTGTATGGTAAGTTGTCCCTTTGGCGCAATTGCGGACAAGTCGCAGATATTCCAGCTTATTCGTGCAATGCAGTCTAATAGGAAAATTATCGCACAAGTAGCACCAGCATTTGTAGGGCAATTCGGACCAAAAGTAACTCCAGATATGTTAAAAACTGCTCTGAAAAAGTTAGGTTTTTATGATGTTTATGAAACGGCTATTGGTGCAGATATGGGGGCGATGACGGAAGCTGAGCATTATGTGAAAGAGGTTGCAACAGGAGAGGTGCCGTTTTTATTGACTTCCTGTTGCCCATCGTGGTCAATGCTTGCAAAGAAATTTTTCCCGGAAACATTGGATAAAATTAGCAATGCTTTAACACCAATGGTTGCAACGGCAAGGGTGATTAAAAAAGATCATCCAGATGCAAGTGTGGTATTTATAGGTCCTTGTGCAAGCAAGAAACTTGAGGCAAGCCGCAGAACTGTGCGCTCGGATGTGGATTTTGTGATTACATTTGAGGAGCTTGTCGGGATGTTTGAGGCGAAAGGGATTCTGTTGGACGAAATTGAAGCAATGGATGCTATGAATGACGCAACGGCAGCAGGACGTGGGTATGGTGTTGCTGGTGGTGTTGCCAGCGCGATTGAGGCATGTATTAAAGAGTATTATCCAGATACGGAAATTCATATTGAACATGCAGAGAGTTTGTCGGAATGCAAAAAAATGTTGATGCTTGCGAAAGCGGGGAAGAAAACAGGCTGTTTAATTGAAGGCATGGCATGTCCTGGCGGTTGTGTAGCAGGTGCAGGAACGAATATTGCGATACCAACGGCGACAAAGGATTTGTTGGGCTTTAAGGCGTCTTCTGAGAAGAAATTGCCTGAACATACAATGCGGCAGCCAGAATAAGGCGAACTACAATGAAGTATAAAATGTACTTTGGGATGGACTTTGTAAAAAATTATGATTGGAAAGTCGTGATAGAATAACAAGGAGGAATGGAACTTATTATGAAACAGTTTCAATTTGACTATAGCGATTCGGAAACATTGAATAAAAAACTTTCGGGATTTAAGGAATGGTGTGATTCTGGCAACGGTGCCAAAAAGATATTTCAAATTTATTCGGAGGAGTTAGAACCAGAATGTATTCGAGAGGTGTGCGATATAATCGAAAAGATGTTTCCCAATACACTGTATATGGGCTGTTCCACAAGTGGAAATATTATTGACTGTCAGCTTTCCGGGCGTATTACAATTGTTTGCACGGTTTTTGAACTGCCATCAACGCAGGTTCAGCTTTATCAATATGATTTATCAAAGCAATCGGTAGATGATATTACGAAAACCATTGTAAAAGAAACCGAGAGTAATCCTTGGGTGAAAGCGATGGAAATGTTTTTTACCATTCCAGAGCAGTCTTCGACACAGTTCTGCGAAGGTTTAAAGAATGTGCGGCAGGATATCCAGATTTTTGGCGGTGTTGCATGTAGTGATGATATTACAAGTGATGCATCTTGTGTATTTTCTAAGGCGGCTGGTTTTTCGGAGAAATCAATTATTGTTATGTTTTATGGCGGAGATGATTTTTATGTGGATTCCATTAAGGTTACAGGTTGGAAACCCCTCGGAAGGAAGTTTCATGTTACAAAGTCTAAAGGATCTGTTTTGCAGGAGCTGGATGGAATCCCAGCATATGATGTGTATCATAAATATTTGAATATAAAAAATGATGAAAACTTTTTCTATAATACGCTGGAATTTCCGCTATTTTATGAACATAATGATACAACAATTCTGCGTACTCCCGTGGCAAGTAATGCAGATGGTTCTATTACCGTGACATCGGATATTGATGTTGGTTCTGTGGTGCGGATTTCCTATGGTGATCCGGGAACGATTGTTGATAGTATTCGACATGACAGCAAAAAGATAGCAGAATTTCAGCCTGATTTGTTACATATTTTTTCCTGTGCAGCAAGACGTACTTTCTGGACATCAAAGGAGCCAACGTATGAGATTCAGCCGTTCAAGGAAATTTCTCCTTCTTGTGGATTTTTTTCACATGGGGAGTTTTTGCGCACAAACGGCAATTTAAACCAGCACAATGTAACGCTTGTAATCGCTGCAATGCGCGAGGGAGAGAAAAAAGCATCAGTGTCATCGGCTGTTTCGCCGGATGAAAATATCATGTCAAAGGTTCCATTGGTATCCCGTTTGGCTACATTTATTAGTGTGACATCATTAGAGCTGGAAGAAATCAATCAACAGTTAGCACTTGCCAATGAAAAGTTAAAAACAGCGGCAATTATAGACGGGTTGACGGGGCTTTATAACCGCAGGGAGATTCAGGCACAGATCGAAGATGCACTTGCGAATATCAAAAAGGAACGTTTTTGCCTTATTATGTTGGATATTGACAATTTTAAGCAAGTCAATGATACTTATGGGCATCAAGAAGGCGATACGGTTATTGTTGGATTGGCAGATATTCTGCGTAATGAGCAGACTGCTTATATGCAAAAGGTTTCATCAGGAAGATGGGGCGGAGAGGAGTTTATGATGCTGCTGCATGATACCGATGTTTCATCGGCATCGTTTATTGCAGATTTAATTCGAAGATGCTTTGCTAACACGAATTTCCCATCCGTAAGACCGCAGACTATCAGCCTTGGTGTAACACAGGCAAAAGAGGAAGATACAATTGATACACTTTGTACACGTGTGGATGTGGCACTTTATACTGCCAAGAAAAATGGAAAGAATCAGGTAATCACTCGATAAAATAATCTGATAAAAACAGAAAGCAAGAGGGAAAAATATGTTTCAATTTGAAGAAAATGAAATCGGCTATACACTTACAGAATATACGGCAAAGGATGACGCAGCAGTAACAAGCGTTAAAATTCCGTCTGTTTATCAGGGAGAGCCAGTAACTTGTATTGGTGACTGCGCATTTCTTTATGCGGTTTATTTAACCTCCGTTATCATTCCGGACAGCGTAACAGAAATCGGCGCAGAGGCTTTTTCAGGGTGCAAAGAACTGCGCTCTATCAACATTCCCAGCGGCGTAACAGAGATTGCGCCAGAAACCTTTTCCGCGTGTTCTTCATTGGAAAGGGTGGAAATTCCAGAAGGTGTTACGGATATCGGAGAATACGCATTTAATTCCTGCCGTTTGCTGAAAACGGTTATTCTGCCGGAAAGCATTGCCTTTATTGGGAGCAGAGCATTTTCCAACAATCCGAATTTAGAGTCAATCAATCTTCCGGATAAAGAAATAGAATTGGAAGATAACCTATTTGCCGACTGCCCGAAATTGGGGGAAGATATTATTGGGCGAAAATAATAAAATTTAGGAGGAGATAGTATTATGGAAAAAGTTAGATGCAGATTTGCGCCAAGTCCTACAGGAAAGATGCATGTAGGAAATTTGCGGTCGGCGTTGTATGAGTTTTTAATTGCAAAACATGACGGTGGTACCTTTATGCTGCGTATTGAGGATACTGATCAGGAACGATATGTGGAGGGCGCAGTAGACATTATTAACAGCACACTGGCGAAAGCAGGGATTGTACATGACGAAGGCCCTGATAAAGATGGCGGTGTAGGCCCATATGTGCAGAGTGAGCGTATGAAAACAGGTATTTATATGAAATACGCAAAAGAGTTGATTAATAAGGGAGAGGCTTATTACTGTTTTTGCGATAAGGAGCGTCTTGACAGCTTAAAGACAGAAGTTGTCGAGGGAAAGGAAATTACATTGTATGATAAGCATTGTCTGTCTTTGTCCAAGGAAGAAGTTGAGGCGAATTTAAAGGCAGGCAAACCTTTTGTAATTCGTCAAAATAATCCACAGACAGGTACAACAACATTTCATGATGAGTTGTATGGTGATATTACAGTGGAAAATGCAGAGTTGGATGATATGATTTTAATAAAATCTGACGGATATCCAACATATAATTTTGCCAATGTTGTGGATGATCATACCATGAATATTACACATGTAGTGCGTGGTAATGAATATTTGTCTTCTGCACCGAAATATACAAGGCTTTATGAAGCTTTTGGATGGGAAGTTCCAGTTTATGTGCATTTGCCATTAATTACAGATGAGAACCATAAGAAGCTGGCAAAACGTAGTGGGCATTCTTCATTTGAGGATTTAATCAATCGTGGATTTTTGTCGGAAGCAGTCGTAAATTATATTGCGCTGTTGGGCTGGAGTCCGGAGAACAATCAAGAAATTTTTTCGCTTGACGAATTGATCAAGGAATTTGATTATCATAGAATCAGTAAGTCGCCAGCGGTGTTTGATATTGTGAAATTAAAGTGGATGAATGGCGAATATATTAAGGCAATGGATTTTGAAAAGTTTTATGAAATGGCGCTGCCTTATATCAAAAAGGCGTTAAGCAGGGAATTTGATTATCGAAAAATAGCTGAGATGGTAAAGACTAGGATAGAGGTATTTCCCGACATTTCGGATTTAATTGGATTTTTTGATACGCTGCCAGAGTATGATACAGCAATGTATACACATAAGAAAATGAAAACAACAGAGGAATCTTCTTTACAAGTGTTAAAAGACGTATTGCCGATGCTGGAAGCACAAGAAGATTACAGCAACGATGCATTATATCAATTGCTTTTAACGTATGTGTCCGATAAAGGTGTAAAAAATGGCTATGTAATGTGGCCTATTCGAACTGCTGTTTCGGGATTGCAGATGACACCAGCAGGCGCAACAGAAATTATGGAGATTTTGGGGAAAGAGGAAAGTCTAATACGAATTAGAAAAGGGATCGCATTACTGGAGAATAATTTAGGATTATGATAAATAACTTAGGAAAGAATCATTTTAACGAAGCACAAATAAAAGCAATAACACATGGAGCGGGGGCAATGCTGGTATTAGCAGGCCCCGGCTCTGGTAAAACTACAGTGATTACGCAGCGGATAAAGTATTTGATTGAGGTGTATCAAGTAAAGCCAGAGGAAATTTTGGTAATTACATTTACGAAAGCTGCGGCTGCGGAAATGCAGGATCGATTTTTTAGGATTACAAACGAAAAGGCATATCCCGTAAATTTTGGGACATTTCATGCAGTTTTCTTTCAGATTCTACGTCATACTTATCGTTTCACTGGGGAAAATATAATACGAGAGTCAGATAAGTACCGTTTGCTAACAAGAGTGCTTGAGGAATTGCCGCCGGAAATTGCTTCACAGGAACAAAAAGAATCCGAGGAGGCAGACAGTAGCACAGAGAGGATACAGCGTATTCTTGAAGAAATCAGCAAAGTAAAAAATAGTGGGATTTCCCCAGAGGAAGTAAAGAGCGAAACGGTATCACAGGAAGAGTTTATTTATATTTATCAAACATATAAACGGTTGATGAACCAAAATCGTTTGATTGATTTTGACGATATGGTACTTTTATGCCGTGACTTATTGATGCAGCGGCAGGAAACATTGCAATTGTGGCAGGAGCGTTTTTCTTATATTTTAATTGATGAATTTCAAGATATTTGTCCGCTGCAGTATGAAGTTGTCCGGCTTTTGGCGAAGCCGCAGAATAATTTGTTTATCGTGGGGGATGATGATCAGTCTATCTATGGATTCCGTGGGGCAAGCCCTGAAATTATGCTGCATTTTCAGAATGACTATCCAAATGCTGCGCAGGTGCTGCTCAATGAGAATTATCGTAGCAAACGGGATATTGTCGACGCGGCGGGACGTCTGATAATGCACAATAAAGAACGGTTTTCCAAGGAAATCAAGGCGCATAATACAGCTGAGAATAGTATTCGTATTATGCCGTTTCCATCAAAACAGCAGCAGGCGCTAAATATTACAGAACTTATCAAACAATATATGCAGCAGGAGGATGCGAAGTACAGCGATATTGCAATTCTCTATCGAACAAATAATCATACAGTCTATACGGCAAATCAGTTAATGAAGTCAAGTATTCCATTTATTATGAAAGAGAAACCGAAAAATATTTATGGCAGTTCCATTGCAAAAGATATTGTTGCATATATAAACTATGCGTTAAAACAGGATATGGTTTCTGACTTTTATAGGATTATGAATCGCCCTGTGCGTTATATAAAGCGCAATACAGTACCAACAAAACCCTTTCAAATGCAAGAACTCTTGCAGAATAATAGAGGCACAGACTATGTTTGCAAAAATGTGGTAATGCTTTATGAACAGTTGCACGTTATTCGGCGTTTAACACCTTTTTCAGCGGTAAACTATATTCGCAAAGGTATTGGCTATGAGGAATACTTAAAAAAGCAAAATCAAAGCAAAAATATACCGTGGGAACAGGTTGTAGAAGAACTTGATGATTTGCAGACATGTGCAAAGGATTTTGAAACATTGGAGGAATGGTTGGAACATATTCATAATTATGATACTATGGTGGAAAAAGCTTTACCAAAGAAAAATAAGCAGGAAGACTTTGATGCAGTAAATATTGTGACAATGCATGCATCAAAGGGATTAGAATGGAAAATTGTGATACTGCCTGATGTAAATGAAAATGTTGTGCCCCACAAAAAGGCAGTAACAGACAAAGAATTAGAAGAAGAACGCAGAATGTTTTATGTGGCAATGACACGTGCTAAGGAACATTTATTTATATTTTATGTATACGAAAAGGAGGCAGGGAACTTCCTGCCTTCCCGGTTTATTGGCGAAATAACTTGTGAAGCATAAATATTTTATGCTTCTTCCTCTCCATGAAGTTTCGCAGATAATAATTCTTTTAAATCTAAACTTTTATCTTTTAAGCGTGGCGTGGTGTTTCTGTTAGCGACAACATTGGATAAAAACTGCATTGCAGTTTGGTATTCTCCTTTTTGATATGCTAAATCTGCCAGCAGATAATCCAGTGTTGTTTCATTCATGCCAGCAAAAGGGGAAACCTCATGCATCCGTGCTTCTGACAGATAATTGTAGGCGTTCATTGCCGCATTTTTTGCTTCTGTTAGATAAGAATTCCGTTTGGAGTCTGCATTAGGGTCATCTTCGGCAATTTCATCCGCTAAGTCCTGATATAACCAGCTTAATTTTAAGCATACATCGCCGATTTCACTGCTTTTGGCTTCTTTTGTTACAGTGCATAGAAGAACCATTTTCATACGGCTGATAGCCATTTCTGTAGTGTAATAATCACAGGGGGGTTCTTCGTGCGGTTTGTAATTTGCTTGAATTTTATCTCGTATTAATTTCTTTTGGATTTGATTAATATTGTCAATGTTTTTGGTTAGGACAGCGTAACCGCAGTTAGGACAGCACACAGTTTCATATTTTGTTACGTTAATATTGCTGTGGATAGGGCGTAAATCCGCCTTGCTGTCAAGAAATCTCGCAGTATTTGATTTTACTGCTTTCGCAGTAATCTGCTTGTCGCAGATAGGGCAGGTATACCGTTTATCCAGTATCCTTGATTTTTCACTTGCGTAATCGTACATATTTTTTCCTTCCTATTTTGTTCCTTATCGCTGTTTGCTATAAAATATGCGGTTTTATTGTTCTGCTTCTTCACAGGCGATGATTTCGTCATATTCTTGTTCGTCGAGATATTCGTCAAAGGCATCTGCTACTTTGTCATATTCCTCGTCATCGTCAATATAAGCAAGGTCAGGCTCTGCGTTTGGATTAGATTCATCCTCGGCATATCGGTAGAACCATACTTCACCATCCTCATTTTCTCCACTTTCATCAAGCGGAAGCAGCGCAATATAGTCTTGGTTTTCTACAGTGAGAATTGTAATCACTGCACAGTTGACAATTTCTCCGTCGTCAAGTTCAAGTTCTACTGTCATTTCTTCGTCGTCATAGCCGTTTGTGGTTTTTGTTGCCATTTATTTCGTCCCCCGGATTATAAAAATTTTGTATACATATATATCTTAACTAAATTATTGGTATAAAGCAAGAAGATTCTGAAATTTTTGTAAATTTTTAGAACAATTTTGTTATTTTTCACACCCACGCCAAAGTAGTGGGAATTTTTATTTCTATTTGACAATATTTGAATTTCCTTGACATATTGCGCATAAAGCGAGTATGATGTTAATAGGTGAAAGATTGTATAGGAATGACTTGTAGTGTAAATGGAATTTATTGGGATTTGAGGGATTAGAATGCAATATAGTACAGAGGAAAGGGTTATTCAATACATCAGGAAGAAAATCCAAGCAGCAAAGAAGATTGTTGCCGTTTTGGGCATTGAGATGCTTGTGGAGGGCGGCGGCTATGACCTTGACACAAACGAAGAAACGTATCGTGTAGAGGAGGAGTATGGTGTTAGTCCGGAGGATATTCTTTCTACCAGCTTTTTCAATGCTAAGCCGGAACGGTTTTATCGTTTTTATAAAAAAGAAATACTAGGAATGCACGTAAGAAGTACGCCTGCCTATGATGCGTTGTTAAAGCTCCAGCAGCAGGGCAAGCTGTCTGCCGTTGTCAGCCAGAATTTTCATGGGCTGCCAAAAGATATTTCGATTCAGAATTTAATCGAGCCAAATGGCAGTATGTATGTGAATCACTGTCCGCGCTGCGGCAAAAGTTTTTCGATAGATTATGTAATTAACGCTGCTGGAATACCGCAGTGTGATAAGTGCAAGGTTGCTGTACGTCCAGGCATTCGCCTGTTGGGTGAACGTGGAGATACAAAACTTATGACAGAAGTTGTCAATGTATATAAGGAAGCAGATGTTCTGTTGATTTTGGGTAAAAATATGTATAATGATTTTTTTGAAAATGAAGACCTTGAACATGAGCAGCTAAAAGTTCTATTTTCAAAGGAAATATTCCGCTGTGAACGGAAAGTCGATTTTACCATTCGAGATGAAATTCAGGTAATCCTGCCTATCATTGTGGAATAGACAGATTTTCTTAAAAATTGCATAAATAAAACAAATACTGTGAGGGTGTATGAGAAAATTAAAAATAAGAAACGGACAGCCCTATCCTCTCGGTGCATGCGCACGAGATGGTGGATTCAATTTCTCTATGGTAAATAATTCCAATGAGGAATGCGGCATTATATTTTATCGCAAAGGTGTGGAACAGAAGGGACGTATTGCGTTTGACAAAGATCATCGTATTGGGAATATTTCGTGTATTTTTATAGAAGGATTACAATTAAAGGATTACGAATATAATTTCTATATAGGGGAATCGGTTTTTGTTGACCCGTATGCGAAGCGGATTGTCGGAAATGAGAAATGGGGCGGCGGCGTACACAAAGAGCCTATGCTGCGCGGCGGGCTGTATTGTGGTGAATTTGACTGGCAGGGAACTTCGCCGTTGCATATTCCGTATCATGAAAGTATTATATACTGCCTTCATGTGCGTGGTTTTACAAGACATCGTTCATCTGGAATAAAGCATAAGGGAACTTTTTTGGGAATTACGGAGAAAATTCCTTATCTAAAGGAACTGGGTATCAATGCGCTGGAACTATTGCCAGCTTACGAATTTGAAGAATGTGAGCCGATAAATACAGCAGAAACCATAGCAAAAACAAAGACAATAGAATATCAAGTGCAGCATATTGATGAGAAACTTGATTTGGAGGATGGTAACACATCAGCAGAGGAGTCTGGTGAAGTACGCCTGAATTACTGGGGATTTAAGGAGGCATATTACTTTGCGCCCAAAGCATCCTATGCCGCCGGAGAGAACCCCTGTGACGAATTTAAACAAATGGTACGAGAATTGCACAGAAATGGGATAGAAGTGATAATGCAGTTCTATTTTCCCGATAATATTAAACAGGGATATATTTTAGAAATATTGAAGCATTGGGTGCTGGAGTACCATATTGATGGAATGCATTTAAAAGGGGTGCGTGTTCCAGTTACGTTGCTTGCAACAGAACCTTTGTTCGCAAATACAAAGATTTTGTGCGAGGATTTTCATTTGCATGATATTTATCCGAATGGAGAACAGCCACTGTATAAAAATCTGGGATATTACCGCGATGAATTTATGTATGATATTCGCAAATTTTTAAAAGGCGATGGCGATATGCTAAAAAATTTCCAGTATCATATGCGCAATTATCATCCAAAATGTGGCGTGGTGAATTATATTGCGAATTACTATGGTTTTACATTAAATGACTTGGTTTCCTACGATCATAAACATAACGAGGAAAATGGCGAGAATAATACAGATGGCACAGACTATAATTTCAGTTGGAACTGCGGTGTGGAGGGCGCTTCCCGCAAGAAAGCAATTAATCAGCTTCGACAGAAACAGATGCGCAATGCACTTAGTTTTATTTTTACGGCGCAGGGAACGCCGCTGATTATGGCGGGGGATGAGTTTGGAAACAGCCAGTATGGAAATAACAATTGCTATTGTCAAGACAATGAAACGGGATGGGTTGATTGGCGCGGATTAAATAAAAATACGGATACCTTTCAATTTGCGAAAGCGTTGATTCAATTTCGCAAAGCACATAAGATAATTCATTTGAATGCCAGTTTGACGATGCTGGACAAATATGGATATGGCTATCCCGATTTGTCATATCATGGTGAGGAAGCGTGGAAAGCACAACTGCAAAGTTACCACCGCCATATCGCAATAATGTACTGCGGAAACAGTGCAGATGGCAAAGAGGGGGATTATATTTATATAGCCTACAATATGCATTGGGAGAGCCACCGTTTTGCACTGCCTTCAATTGCAAACTATGAATGGATACCTGTAATGGACACTAAGGACAATATGCTTGCTGTTGAGAAAGGTAAAACAGCTAGTTATATGGATATTCCGCCAAGGAGCATTGCAATCTTAACGGGAAAACAGCTTCCTAAAGTGGAAAAAGTAAAAAAGGCGGCAAAAGCAGCCAAGAATAATTAATAAAAATAATTAATAAAAATAATTAATAAAAATAGTTAAAAAAGTGAGTTAAAAAGCAATTTAAAAAATATAGTTTAAAATGTGTAACGATAAGAATTGTAGTTAGAGGGTGAGTTTGGAACTGTGTATTTTTGGAAACATTTTAAGACGATTACGCATCATAAAATAATGGTAATGAAAGGGTGTTTTTCCGTAGGGCTTTACTGGCAAGGGCTTTTGCATGATTTGTCAAAATATATGCCAAGTGAGTTCCTTGTGGGGGCGAAATATTATCAGGGCACACAGAGTCCAAACAACGCAGAACGCAAGGACAAAGGATATTCCTCGGCATGGCTGCACCACAAAGGACGCAATAAACACCACTATGAATATTGGATGGATTACAGTGCACATTCTGGTCAGGGAATTATTCCGGCAAAGATGCCCAAACGATATGTGATAGAGATGTTTATTGATCGTGTGGCGGCTTCTAAAAATTACAATGGCAAAAATTATACAGACGATATGGCACTGAAATATTACTTATCCGGTGATGCAGGACGGTATATGCACAAAGACACACGCAGAATGCTGGAATTTCTCCTGCGAAAGCTTGCCCGTGATGGCGAAGAACAGACAATGGCGTATATTCGGCAACATTATTGCAAAAGACGGAACACTTTTTAACATTTCTCATATATTAGTTATTAGAAAATCATATGAATATATGAGGAGTTAAAGAGATGAACAGTTGGATATGGATTTTACTTTTGTGGTGCTGCTGCGGCAGCAGGAATAATGGGTGCGGTATTTGCGGAAACGGCTGCAATAATGGCGGCTGTAACTGTGGCTGCGATAGAGATCGTGACCGTGACCGCGACAGGGATTGTGATTGTGACCGCAACGACAATACGCCTCCTTGCAAGCCGATTTTCCCGCCTGTTCCACCCTGCCCACCGCCAAATAACGGATGTGGCTGCAATGACGATATGATTCAGCCGAGGAATTTCTCAGGATTTTCAGGTGTAGGAACCTGTGGATGCGAGGAACAGAATTAATGTACGAAACATATAGGTAACAGTTCAGGTAGGTCTGCGCATTTACTGCGCTGACCGTAATAAAATGTAGTGGTTGGAGGTATCCAGCCCATCGCGAAGCGATTTTCAATGGCTGGATACGTAACAGTTCAATGGGTTATCTGAACTGTTACACATATAGATTTATCAAGGCGGAACCATTGCGGTTTCGCCTTGACTTGTTTTGGCGGGAATGATAAAATTTCATAGAGAATCTGTAAAGAAAACGGAGGCATGTAGACAGTGGGAGCAATTGACAGCAAGGTAGTTTATGAAATGGTAAATAGGCGGGAGGTGTATCGCTATTTGGGCATTCAAGGGCAGATGCCTGACCAATCCGTCTGTGCGCTGGTTGAGGAGGTTCTTTTAGAACTTATGCAGTGTATGGAGCCAAGAACTATTTATAAGGTATATGATTGTGACAGCGTTGTGGACAAGCTGGATAAGCAGCGTGCGGATACGGGATTGGTAAAGCTGTATTATGCGAAACAAGAAAATCCTGTAATGGTTATTAAGAGCAGAAATTTGGCGGACAATTTATATCAGTGCACGAAAGTAGTATTAATGGCGGCAACACTCGGCGTAAATGTGGATAAGCTGCTGCAGCGGTATGAAATTATCCATATGGCAAAAGCGTCGATAGCGCAGGCGTGCGGCGCAGCGTGTATTGAAGCATGCTGCAATCTTTTACAGGAGCAAATACGGCAGCAGGCGGCGCAGCAAGGGCTGTATCTGCGGCCTCGGTTTAGTGCAGGTTATGGGGATTTGCCGTTGGAAACGCAAAAGGATATTTTCGCACAGCTTGAATGTACGAAACGGATAGGATTGACATTAACCCAGAGTCTGCTTATGCTGCCGACGAAAAGTGTAACAGCTTTTATCGGTATAACAGAGAATCATCAAGGATGTTATATTGGCAAATGCGCCAGTTGTAATAAAGTGGATTGTGCATTTCGTGAAATGTGAAGTGTTGATGCAGCCGTAAAAAAGCATATTGGAAAAGAGAAGAATTAAGGGAGGTTTCAGATGAGGAATTTATTAGGGAAAGAGATTTTGTTTTTTGATGGCGGTATGGGGACGCTTTTGCAGGAAAGAGGACTGCAGGCAGGAGAAATTCCGGAAACATGGAATATCCTATATCCAGAGAAAATCCGGCAAATACACAAAGAATACCTGCTTGCAGGCTGCAATATTGTGAAGGCGAATACGTTCGGCATAAACTGTTTTAAGTGCAAGGAAATGCCACATTCCGCAGAATATACAGTAGAATCATTGGTAGACAGCGGAATCCGTTTGGTTAAGGAAGCAATTGTTGAAGTAAGACAGGAATTACACAATAACGAGCGTCCGATGTATACAGCACTTGATATTGGCTCTCTTGGCAAGCTGCTCAAGCCATTGGGAGAACTGACATTTGTGCAGGCGTATGAAGCATTTCGGGAAATCGTTATCGCAGGGGATAAAGCGGGCGCAGACTGTATTTTAATTGAAACAGTCAGCGATTCCTATGAAATTAAGGCAGCAGTGCTTGCGGCAAAGGAAAACAGCAGTCTTCCGGTGATTGTAACGATGATTTTTGATGAAAATGGAAAACTGTTAACAGGCGGCGATGTGGCAAGCGCGACGGCAATGCTGGAAGGACTGGGGGTTGACGCAATTGGCTTTAACTGCGGATTAGGGCCGGAGCAGATGAAAAACCTTCTGCCACAATTAACAAATTGTTGTTCTCTTCCGATTGTGATAAATCCCAATGCTGGGCTTCCGGTGGTAATTAATGGAAAAACGGTTTATAATGTAGCGCCGAAAGAATTTGCGCAAAGTGTCAAAATTCTTGTTGAGATGGGGGCAAGCGTGGTAGGCGGCTGTTGCGGCACTACACCGGAGCATATTCGGGAAGTCGTCACTTTATGCCAAAATATGTCAATTCAGCCAATTTCTGATAAAAATTTAACCGTTATTTCCTCCTATAATCATGCGGTGTATTTTACCAGAAAACCGCTGATTATCGGTGAGCGTATTAATCCGACCGGAAAATCCAAGTTTAAGCAGGCGCTGCGCGATCATGATATGGAATATATTTATAAAGAAGGGCTTGTGCAGGAGGAAAAAGGCGCACAGATTTTAGATGTCAATGTCGGGCTTCCGGAGATTGACGAGCCGCAGCTTATGGAGGAAGCGGTTACAGGCATTCAAGCGATTATGGATCTGCCGCTGCAAATTGATACTTCCGATACGGTGGCAATGGAGCGTGGACTGCGGTGTTATAACGGCAAACCAATGCTTAATTCTGTAAACGGCAAAAAAGAATCCATGGAAAGCGTATTTCCTATTGCAAAAAAATACGGCGCAGTGGTAGTGTGCCTTTGTCTTGATGAAAGCGGCATTCCTGAAACCGTGGAAGGACGCCTTGCCATCGCAGAAAAAATCGTGAAAACGGCTGCTGCCTATGGTATTCCCAAGAAAAATCTTGTAATGGATGCGTTGGTTCTGACAATTAGTACAGGAGCAGAAAACGCAAATATTACATTGGAAACCTTGCGCCGCATTCGTTATGAAATGGGACTTCATACGGTGCTTGGCGTATCCAATATTTCATTTGGTCTGCCGGAGCGCAGCCGCATTAATACAGCATTTTTTACAATGGCAATGCATAATGGATTAAGCGCAGGCATTGTCAATCCCTCCAGCGAGCCTATGATGGCGGCATATTATAGCTTTAATGCTTTAATTGGTGAGGATGAACAATGTATGGAATACATCAATCAATGTGCGCAGGCAGCGGATAAAACGGCAGCTGCCGCACCAACAGCAAAGGACAAATCACTTACGTTGGAAGATGCGATTATAAAGGGGCTTTCCGAAAGTGCTTATCAAGCAACGACACAGTTGTTAGAGCAGAATATAGAATCGCTGACGATTATTAATGATAAGTTGATTCCTGCTTTGGATGTGGTGGGAAAAGGCTTTGAAGAAAAAAAGATGTTTCTTCCGCAGCTTTTAATGAGCGCAGACGCAGCGAAAGCATCCTTTGAAGCCATTAAAGAAGCACTTTCCAAGCAAGGCAGGAAAAGTGAGAGTAAGGCAAAAATTGTGATTGCAACTGTAAAAGGAGATATTCACGATATCGGGAAAAATATTGTAAAAACGCTGTTGGAAAATTATGGATTTGATATGATAGATCTTGGAAAAGATGTTGCGCCGGAGAAAATACTAGAAACTGTTCAAGAACACCATGTGAAATTGGTCGGGCTAAGCGCGTTAATGACAACAACCGTTGTTAATATGGAAGCAACCATTAAGCTGCTGCGTGAAAACGGCGTAGATTGTAAAATTATGGTTGGCGGCGCAGTGCTGACACAGGAATACGCCGATATGATTGGCGCAGACTTCTACTCCAAGGACGCAATGGGGTCTGTGCGGTATGCAAATGAATTGTATGAGGCTGGAGAACTGTAAAAACAGAGCAAATAACTGCTGAAACTACAAGAAAACAGGTATTGTTGCAATCAATCGCTACCAATGAACAGGATATGGGGATATTATCCAATTATCAGAAAATAATATTTGGAAGTATTGAGAAATTAAGTAAAGTAAAATAGAACTAAAATTTGGAGGAAACCAAACCATGTACTTTTCATACGGTGACAAAGAACTTGCCTACCTAAAAAGTAAAGACAAAAGACTTGCCGCAGTCATTGATAAGATCGGGCATATCGACCGTGCCGTGGACACCGATTTATTCTCGGCGGTGGTGCATCATATTGTAGCACAGCAGATTTCCACAAAGGCGCAGCAGACGATTTGGCAGCGGCTGCAGGATGCTCTTGGCGAAATTGCGCCTGAAACAATTGGCAATACGGAAATTGGCAAACTGCAGTCGCTTGGAATGTCTTTTCGCAAAGCAGAATATATTAAAGATTTTGCGGATAAAATTATTCATGGTGAATGGAATCTGACAAAAATAGAACATATGTCCGATGACGAAGCAATTGCAGCCTTATCCTCCCTAAAGGGTGTCGGCGTGTGGACAGCAGAAATGATATTGTTGTTCTGCTTGCAGCGCCCCAATATTTTCAGTTATGGAGATTTAGCGATTCTGCGCGGTATGAGAATGGTCTATCACCACCGCAGTATTGACAAGGCACTATTTGAAAAGTATCGCAGACGTCTTTCGCCTTATTGTAGTGTCGCAAGCCTGTATTTTTGGGCAGTAGCGGGCGGCGCTATTCCAGAAATGAAAGATTATGCGCCAGCAAAAAAGCAGGAAGCTAAAAGCAAGAAGCTAAAAGCAAGAAGCTAAAAGCAAGAAGTTAAAAGCAGGAAGCTAGTAAAAATCTAATAAAATGTTAAGTTCAGAAAGGTTCTTACAGTGTTGTCAGTAAACAAGGCTGAATGGATTTTTTACAGCGGTTTTTACACATAAATGTAAAAGCTGCTTTTTTTATAGAAAAGATAAATTTTTTGTAACAAAAATTCGATAATTGCGTCTAATCTGTGAAAGCGAGGTGGTGATGGTGTTATGAACCATATCAAAGGGGGCAGAAATAATATTGAGAAAGTGTATCAAGTCTATTATATGGACGTGTATTCTTTTATTATAACAATCGTAAAGAATGCCCAGTTGGCGGAGGAATTGACGCAGGAAACTTTTTATCGTGCAATGAAAAGTACATTCCGCGGCGATTCCAAGGAATTAACTTGGTTGTGTGCAATTGCAAAAAATTTGTGCATGGATGTACTGCGGAAAAAGAAAACGGAAGAATACAAAGAAGAGGAAGCGGAATCCAATATTAATGTTGAGCAAATGGTAGTGGATAAGGAAGCAGCGTTTGCGGTACATATGGCGTTGCATCAATTGGAAGAACCTTATAAAGAAGTGTTTTCCTTACGGATATTTGGAGAATTGTCATTTCGGGAAATTGGTCAGATATTTGGGAAAACGGAAAATTGGGCGAGGGTGACGTACCATCGCGCAAAACTAATGCTTCAAGATGTTTTGGGAAAGGAGAAATAAAGGATGAAATATGAATGTGATATGGTAAGGGATTTGCTCCCGTTGTATCAGGACAGTGTATGCAGCGAAGCAAGCCGGAAAATTGTGGAGGAACATTTACAGGAGTGCAGCACCTGTCAACAAATGGCAGAGCGGATAAAGGATGCCACATTAGAACAGCAGTTAATTGATGAACGGGAATCTATTGTAAAAACCTATCAGAAAAAAGAAAATAGAAAAGCCTTTACAATCGGCATTGCGACAGCCGGCGTGCTGCTGATTCCTGTTGTAATCTGCCTAATCTGTAATATCGCGATTGGACATGCATTGGATTGGTTTTTTATTGTGCTGACAGCGATGCTGCTTGTGGGGGCGATACTAGTAGTTCCCTTAGTAGTGCCCCAAAAAAAGTTTACATGGACAGTTGGCTGTGCAACGGCTGCTTTGCTGCTGCTGTTATTAACATGCTGTATCTATACAAAAGGGGACTGGTTTGGAGTAACTGCGGTTTCTTGCATTTTGGGGATTTCGGTTGTGTTTCTTCCTTATAGTATAAGGGACATTCCTTTGCCGTCCATGCTGCGAAACCACAAAGCAGCGCTTACATTGTTATGGGACTGTATCTGGCTGTATCTGCTGTTAATCATATGCGGTTTCTATGTCAATGGAGGAAAGGACTATTGGCAGATAGCATTTTCGGTAACAACCTATGTTTTGCTGGCTGTTTGGCTATGGCTTTTTAATATCCGTTATCTGCGCAGAAATGCATGGATAAAGGCAGGTGTTACCATTATAGAAACGGGATTTTTATTAGGCATTTCCAATGATGTAATGAATGTACTGCTGCCAACGCCTGACGGTGCCGGATTAGCAAACTTGGATTTTTCAAAAGGGATGAGTACAAATGAATGGGAAGTGCTGAATGCAAATCTAATGTTTTTAATTATTGTAGTTTCATTATGTGTTGGGATTGTATTTTTGCTGATTGGTAAAATGCAGCACAATAATTTGAATCGGGATAATTTGAATCATGATAACTTGAGTCAGAATAATTTGAATCAGGATAATTTGAATCAGGATAATTTGAATCATGATGACTTGAATCGAGATAATTTAAACAAGAATAATTTGAATGAAGACAATTCCAAGACGTCAAAAGATACGATTTCATAGGGAGTTTTATAAAGAGGTCGATTTGAACAAGAATAATTTGGCATAAAAGTTATTTCAAACGTCAAAGAATACGATTTATAGGGAGTTTTTATGATGAAAAAGGTAAAAAGGTTAAAAATTGTAATGTGTTTTATAATGCTTCTGTTGATTTTAGGGCAGGAGTGCAGTGTTTTGGCAGCAGAGGATTTGCTCCCTTCTGGGGTGCGTACTGCAGATTTAGAGGAAGAAATTGCGCAGTTTGTCGTAGATCATAATGATACAACAGCAGGAATGGCAGTTGCCGTATTTAACCAGGATGAAGAACTGCTGCGGAAGTATTACGGTTATATAGATGTAGAGAAGCAAATCATTGCAGACGAAAATGCTGTATTTGAATGGGGGTCAGCGACGAAACTTTTGGTGTGGGTAAGCGTAATGCAGCTTTATGAGCAGGGAAAACTGGATTTTAATGCGGACATTCAGGAATATTTACCAGAAAATTTTTTAACGAATTTAAAATATAATACCCCTGTGACAATGCTGCATTTAATGAATCACAATGCAGGCTTTCAAGAAGTTTATCCGGATTTAATGACAAAGGATATTAATGCGTTTGCAGATTTTGAAGAGGCTTTGGCGGCGCACAAGCCTGCACAGATTTATTCAGTAGGAACGGTAACTGCATATTCTAACTGGGGCGCAGCGCTTGCCGGATTGATTGTGGAACGGGTTAGTGGTATGTCTTTTTATGATTATGTGCATCAAAATATTTTTCAGCCGTTGGGGATGGAGCACAGTGCAGTCGCAATGGATTTATCAGATAATCGCTTTGTGCAAGAACAGCGCAGGCTGCTTCAATGCTACACCAAGGATAAAACATTAATACCAGACTGCTTTTATTATATTACACTTTATCCAGCGGGGATGTGTACTTCGACATTGGAGGATTTTGAACGGTTTGCAAAGGCACTTTTGGACGAAGACAGTGCTTTATTTCAGAAAAAAGATACATGGCAGGAGTTGTTTACGCCAACTGCTTACTATGGAACTACGAAAATACCTTTAAACTGTCACGGATTCTGGTCAGTTTTGTATGGTGTACAAACTTTTGGCCACGGTGGAAATACAGTAGGATGTTCGTCTTATCTGCTGCTGGATCTTGTACATGGAATCGGTGCGGTTGTAATGACAAATCAGGCAAATGAAACAATCTATAATGAAGATATGATGGAACTGATATTTGGAAAATTCCAGAGGAGTTTGTATGCCGCAGAGCAGCCGATTCCAGATGGTATCTACCGCACGACGCGGACAGTGCGCAAAGGGCCATTAAAGTGTATGAGTTTATCGTTTAAAAATGGTGATGTTGATGAAGATAAATTGTGGGTAACAGATAATAGTACAGGTATTACACGTATCGTCTACAGTTATGGCGATGATATTGCACTTCCGATATATACGGTTATTCTAGAAATGGGGTTGTTTTTGTTTTGGATAGCAGCAGTTATTTTTTCATTGATTATGCTTGTTGCGAAACTGATTCGGTTTTTATACATAAGAATAAGTGGTATTTTGAAGTCCGATTCTGATTTTGCACGGAAAATAAGGAAACAACCCTCTAGCGAGAAGGTAGAAAAATATAAGTTCAGTCTTGCTAAGTGGAGTACGTTTGCCTGTTTGCTTCAGGTAACTATGATATTGCTGCTTGCAGGTGCAATGGGAGGCGTATCGTCTTTCGCAAGAGGAGATACATATGCATGGATTTTTGCGGTAATCGGTATAATTGCAGCTGCAATGGGTATTACAGCAGGATATGGCATCTGGAAAAATAAGAGAACTTCGCTGAAGAAGTCCGTAAAAGTATTAAATTATAGTACAGCAGCGTTTTTGCTTATAACGGCAGCAAATATATTCTATTGGGATTTGTATATGTTTTGGGCATTATAGAAGATGTTTTAGTATTTTTATGGATAGTGTTATACATATTGAAAATAATACCAGTATTTTCGTAGACAAATGCGTTAGGAACTGTTCAGAAATTACTTGTGACAAGTACGCCGTATAAATGTTCAGCTGCAAAGAAGAAAATCGCAGGCATAGCGGGCTATGTCAAGATTTTCTGATGACGCAGATGGACATTTAGACAAGTAATTGTCATGAGTAATTTCTGAACAGTTCCTTAATAACTGGTATTACTTTATACCTGAGTTTTGCAGGCAATTAAGTAAAAAAATGCTCTAAACACCGCATATATAATGGCGTTCAGAGCATTTTAAAAATGCATAAAAATGTTGTATTTTGCCCTATGTTGTGTTTGTAAAAATTTTATATTAATATTTCCTGATACATAGATATTCTTTTAATGTCTGGTAACGGCATGATTTTTTTAGTTTCGGATTTGTCTGACGGTATGACATTTTCCTATTAGCTGTTCTAAAACGTGCATAACCAGCAGTGTTACAAAGCAGGTTAGAAAATGTGCCTGTATATGCTCCCCAGTAGAAACAAAGACAGGTCTGGCTTGAAATTTGCTCTTTATAATCTTAAAAGATTCTTCTATGGATAAATCACTATAATAAGGATAAGGGTCAAATTTTGGCGTTGTTAATACAAAGTAAATAATAAATTATAAAAAAAGTATAAAAATTAAAAAAATAGTTGACGTATGTATAAATAATGGGTATAATCGTAAATGTGCAATTAAGTATACCCGAACAGTCTGGCACACGATAATAGGGCTGGAGGGAGGTTAGGTGTGATAGCATGTCAAATGTAATCGTTAAAGAAAACGAGACTTTGGATAGCGCTTTACGTAGATTTAAAAGAAGCTGCGCGAAAGCTGGAATTCAGCAAGAGATTCGCAAAAGAGAGCATTATGAGAAGCCGAGCGTAAAACGCAAGAAGAAGTCTGAAGCAGCAAGAAAACGTAAATATAATTAATGACTCGCGATCCTTGGCTCTCTTTGCCAAGGATTTTTGCGTGTATATGGATGTATGTACATAAATACACGCTGGGCATAAGTATTGCTTGTGGGGGAAGCAGAGGAACATTGTGTTTGCTGCTTGATTAATTATTTATTGGGAAACAAAAGTGAAAATTTTCACAAGGGCAACAGGAAACAAGAGCATCATATACGTCATATGGGAGGAGTGTGATTCAGATGTGGTTGAAAGATTTTCGGCTTGCGGGTTATGACATTTATCACCTTGTAGCATGTTTTCTTCTTTTTAGTGTTATTGGATGGATTGTGGAGTCAATATATATGTCCTTTTGTAATAAAAAACCTACAAACAGGGGTTTTATGACAGGGCCGTTTTGTCCAATATACGGGTTTGGCGCGACGGCAGGATACATAATTCTGCACCCGCTTGCAAACAATATTGTGGCGTTGTACGTTGTAGGAGCGGCGCTTGCCACAATTTTTGAATTTCTGGTGGCAAAGCTGATGATGAAGCTTTTTGGCGAGGTGTGGTGGGACTATAATGATAAGTTCTGCAATTACAAAGGTGTTTTGTGTCTTGAGAGTACGCTCGCGTGGGGGCTGTATGCTGTTATCATTATCACATTTTTGTTTGACAAGGTTATGGGGCTGGTAGATCAGTATCCTGTAGCATGGGGAATAAAGACGATTGTGTTGGTTACGGCACTTGCCGCAGTTGATTTTGGATATCATTTTGCGGTATCAGTAAAGCTGGATGAGGATACAAAAGAAGATCTAAAAGAAAAGAAGGATGAAATTAAAGAATTGTATCGCAGATTAGTAAGACGATAATAAATGAAAAATGCAGGTCAAAACGGCCTGCATTTTGTTCTATAAAGGAAGAAAACCGCATAAATTTCATAGTAAGTGAGGGAAGGGAACGGGAGCAGTTCTATGTGGTTTCAAAAAAAAACGATCAACGTATGTATTGCTTGGCTGATGATAACTGCTGTTTTTACGATTTTTTGGTCGGAAGTGGTAATAGCAGAGGAGGTACAGACTGCACCGAGTACAACTGCGGTAGCGCTTGCGTCGCCGTCTGCAATTTTAATGGAAGCTTCGACAGGCACTGTATTATTTGAAAAAAATCCCGATGAAATCCGAAGCCCTGCCAGTATTACAAAGATTATGACACTGATACTGACCTTTGAGGCGATTGAAAAGGGGAGGATTAAACTAGAGGATGAAGTGAGTACCAGTGCATATGCAAAGTCAATGGGCGGCTCACAGGTGTTTTTGGAGGAGGGAGAGATACAAACTGTTGACACGTTGATTAAATGTATTACAGTGGCGAGTGGAAATGATGCATCTGTGGCTATGGCGGAATTTATTGCAGGAAGCGAGTCGGAGTTTGTCAACTTAATGAATGAGAAAGCAGCGGCGCTTGGTATGAACAATACACATTTTATTGATTGCTGCGGTCTATCCTCAGATGCTCAGCACCATACAACGGCGCGGGATGTGGCGATAATGTCTAGGGAACTCATTACAAAGTATCCAGATATTTATAATTATACAAAGATATGGATGGAGGATATTACGCATGTAACAAGACAGGGTACGAAGAACTTTACACTGTCAAGCACCAATAAACTTTTGAAACAATACCAATGGACAACAGGCTTGAAAACAGGCTCGACCAATCAAGCAAAGTATTGTTTCAGCGCAACGGCAAATAAAGACGGGATTGATTTAATTGCTGTGGTTATGGGGGCGCCGGATTTTAAGATACGTTTTTCGGAAGCGAGGAGTCTGCTGGAATATGGTTTTGCTATAACGAAACTTTATGTGGATGAAAATAATGAAAAACTAGTGCCGGTAAGAGTTTTAGGCGGTACAATGGATCAGGTGGAGATTGCGCCGGAAGGGGCTTTTCGCTACCTTGACGTAACAGGCGCCGATTTTAGTCAAATAGAAAAAACTTATGAATTTAGCGAAGGATTGGCAGCACCAGTACAGCTTGGCACACAGGCAGGACGTATTTTATACAAGTTGGGTGGAAAAGAAATTGGCAGTGTTGCCATTAAAACCACACAGGAAGTACAGAAAGCATATTTTATAGATTATTTAAAGCGGGTGGTACTGCGGTTTTTAATATAATTTATGCAATATACTTACGAAGTTATTATACAAAATATTTTTCAATGCGATGTCTGTCGGAAAATAAACTTTTCCATGATATTTGCGAAAACAAGAGTGTTTTCCGGCAGCTTTGCACAAGGAGATTGCAGTGTTTTTGCGTATAGCATTTACGAATACTGTTAGAAGGAAGGGGGAATGAAAATTTATGCAGTTGGATTGGATGTTTGCGATGTCGGTTTTGGGAGTGCCGCATATTGTGCTGATTTGCGCAGTTTTGCTGTGTTCTGTGCTGCTGGCAGTTGGCATAATTGACGGAAATCGTTTTGTTGTGGTGCAGGAGAAGTTTACGCTGCCGCACTTAACGAAGCCTTGTAAATTTGTGCTGATTTCCGATTTGCACAATAAGGTCTATGGAAAGGAAAATAATAAGGTGATTGCTGCAATCAGGAAAATACATCCTGATTTTATTGTTGTTGCTGGTGACGTGATAACCTCCACGCCAGGAGAGGATATTACAGCAGGCGTTGCGCTGCTGAACGCGTTAAGCCGTGAATATCATATCTACTATGGGCTTGGCAACCATGAGTCGAAAATAAAAACGCATCCCGAGCGGTTTGGTGATAAATTTCAACAGTACCGACAGGCGATAACGCATAAAAATCTAAAGATTTTGGAAAATGATACCTGTCTTTTGCCAGAGTACGGCATAGCGCTGACAGGATTGGAACTGGATTTGCAGTATTTTGCGCATTTTAAAAAGAAGGATATGGAAAACGGATACTTAAAACAGACAATAGGTGCGCCGCAGAAAAATTATTGTCATCTGCTAATTGCCCATAATCCTGATTATTTTGAAGATTATGCCCGCTGGGGTGCGGATTTGGTGCTTTCTGGTCATGTACATGGGGGGATTATGCGGCTTCCGCTGCTTGGCGGTGTGATTGCGCCCTCCTATACCTTGTTTCCTAAGTATGATGGAGGGATTTTCTATGAAGGAAATGCAACGATGCTGCTGGGCAGAGGACTGGGATCGCATACGCTTCCATTTCGTTTTTTTAATCCGGCAGAATTATATGAAGTACAACTGCTGCCAAAACAGTAATATTAGGATAAATTATAAAATTTTAATAAACAAACATTAGTTTTTATTGCGCTTTCCAATGATTTTATGTAAAATAGATAAGTGTATTTATAGCAGGCACAATTATAAAATTGGGGGAGTGACATCATGGCTTTGTCGGTAAAGCTGGAAGTATTTGAAGGGCCGCTGGACTTGCTGCTGCACCTGATTGAGAAAAATAAGATTGATATTTACGATATTCCGATTGTGGTAATTACAGAACAATATCTTGATTACATTAAAAATATGGAAACAGAAGATATGAATATTATGAGTGAGTTTCTCGTGATGGCGGCAACGCTGCTGGATATCAAATGCAGAATGCTTCTTCCCAAAGAAGTCAATGAGGAGGGCGAAGAAGAAGACCCAAGAGCTGAGCTGGTACAGAAGCTGCTGGAGTACAAGATGTATAAATATATGGCGTTTGAACTGCGGGACAAGCAGGTGGATGCAGGGAAAAGCTGGTGTAAAAAGCCGATGCTGCCCAAAGAGGTACAGGATTATCGTTATCCGATTAACTATGCAGAATTAATCGGCGATATGAATTTGGCGAAGCTTCATGAGATATTTAAGTCGGTTATCAAACGGCAGGAGTACAAGATTGACCCGATCCGTAGCCAATTCGGCACGATAGAGAAGGATGAAATTAACCTTGAGGAGAAGCAAAGCTATATTGAGGAGTATGTAAGAAATCACAAATGTTTTAGTTTCCGCAAACTTTTGGAGCGGCAGGGAAGTAAGATGGAGATTGTTGTTACCTTTCTGGCAATTTTAGAAATGATGAAACAGGGATTGATTGTAATACAGCAAGAAGGGACATTTGCGGATATTGTGATTACTTCAAACTTGGCAGCATAGAGGAATTTTAGAATAACAAATAAAAGGTTGTGTTTTATTTTGGAAGAGAATAGAGCAAAGGCAGTAATTGAAGCGGTTCTGTTTGCTATGGGAGAATCTGTAGAGATATCGAAACTTGCTCATGTGTTGGAATGGAACGAGCAGGAAATTCGTGTGCTGGTTGATAAGATGAATGCCAGTTATGCAAAGGACGACAGGGGAATTTACATAATGGAGTTGGAAAATTCATATCAACTATGTACAAAACCAGAGTTATATGAATATTTAATTAAAATTGCCAAGGCGCCGCGCAAATACGTAATGTCAGATACGCTATTAGAAACACTTTCGATTATTGCCTACAAACAGCCCGTAACAAGGTTGGAAGTGGAGAAAATAAGAGGCGTAAGCTGCGATCATGCAGTGAATAAGCTGTTGGAATTTAATTTAATTCAAGAACTTGGCAGGTTGGAAGCACCAGGACGTCCATTACTGTTTGGAACGACGGAAGAATTTCTGCGTACCTTCGGCGTAAAGTCATTGGGAGATCTGCCCATGCTCGATCCAGAGCAGATAGAGGACTTTAAGAAACAGGCGGAAGAAGAAGCAGAGTTAAAGGTGGAAATATGAGTAACAATTTATTACATAGGAAAATTTGTGTGTTGGGTGTAGCAGGTGGTTCTGCATCGGGAAAGACAACAATTATTAAGAAAGTGCAGGAATATTTTGGAAATGATATTGCCGTTATCAGCCATGACAATTATTATAAAGCGCATGATGAAATGCCGTTTGAGGAGCGCTGCAAGTTAAATTATGACCATCCAGATTCGTTTGAGTCGGAGCGTATGGCAGAGGATGTGCGTAAGCTGTTAAAAGGGCATTCCATAGAGATGCCAACCTATGATTACTGCAATCATAACCGTTCCAAAGAAACAGTGTGTATTGCGCCAAGACAAGTAATCATTATGGAAGGGATACTGATACTGGAAAACCGCGAGTTAAGGGATTTAATGGACATTAAAATTTATGTTGATACAGACGCAGATGAACGGTTAATGCGCCGTATTAAGCGCGATATGTTTGAACGCGGCAGAAGTATAGAGTCGATTCTGGCACAGTACAGTGAAACTGTAAAGCCTATGCATGAGGAATTTGTCGAACCCTCCAAGAAATATGCAGATATTATTATTCCAAGAGGGGGCGAAAATGCGCCAGGATTAGATATGCTGACAACGTATCTGACAAAAATGTTAAAAGCAGAACCATTTGAGCCCACTTTAGGCTCTTATACCTGATATTCCTTTATTTGTGAAAAGCAGCGGCAAAATAAAAAACGATTAAAAAAATAAAATTTATACTTGCAAT
>ERZ778495.643-NODE-643-length-30563-cov-6.313688_pt1 | contig 30563 bp, 19 predicted proteins | sample MGYA00433100_ERZ778495 | MGnify/ENA primary metagenome ERZ778495 (study PRJEB29527, sample SAMN07138962) | mouse gut metagenome | material: feces | host: mouse | place: China:Nanjing | collected 2016-01-25 ...
AATTTTCTTTAACTCCACATTATTGCGCTTTTTATTTTGAATAATCTGTGTTTGGATTCTGTGCTCTATCTGCCTGCTCTCATTCTGAAGCTCCCTCTCAAGATTTTTCCTGTTATAGCTGATTACCTCGGCATATGCTAATTCTGCTGCAGTCTTGGTCTGCTCTTTGCCGATACTGTAACACTCGGATTGCAACGACTGTATTTCGGCTTTCCACTGTTTTGGCGTTATCTTCTCACCGTTCTGTAAAAGGCTCTGCATACGCTCCTTTAATTCGGAATACTTCGATAAGCAGTCCTTATGCTCCTTATCATATTTCATTTTTGCAAATCCTTTGAGGGATTGGCTCTCTTTATAAGTTGCTTGGATTGGCGGATAGAGGGCATACATTTTTGACAGTTCCTTTAATCGGCTTAGTTTCTGCCCCTTTGAAAGATGTACCGTTTCTAACTGCTGATATTTCTGCTCCCTGTCCTCTGTGAATTTGGCAAGGCTCTCAAAGCTGTCTATCTGCCTTGTGGTGATGAATTTCTTCGCATTGTCGGCTGACTGCAAAGCGGTTCTGTCGGATATTCTGCGTAAATGTTTTCCGCTGACAATCGGCAAGTCAAGCCTGCCTTTGCGCTCTAAAGCGTTAGCAACCGCCCCTAATCCTCGCATATCCCGTGTACAAAATTTGTTATACTAACGAACGTTAAGATATCATTCATAGTTCAATAACTGATAAGTTGGTAAAACGATACTCCTTACTCTGCCATATAAATTGCCACTTTATCCATAACCGCCTTTACCGCTGCATCAATATCCTGATCGCCATTAAAATATTTACCGCCTTCTGTAATAATTGCATCTTCAAGAACAACATCACTAATATAGGGCGTTTGTAACTCTGCGATAATACGCTCCAATTCCTTTACATCCTCCGGTGAAGCAGGATAAATTATCATAGAGCTTGTTTTCCCGTCTTTCGTAGTTCTTGACATGGAATACAACGCACCGTTCTCTCCCAGTTGGCTTTCATCATATGCAAACAGATTTGCAAGGGATTTTTTATTTATTGGTAATCCATCATGCGGTGAATCCTGTACCGATGTACTAAGCATAATTTTAACAAATTCTTTTGCCTGATCCAGACTGCTTGTCGCGCTGTTAATACCAGCAAGTATGGTTGGATGATATACATTACTGCTCTGCCCATTCATTTTCTGGAATACAGAGTCTTCAAATCCTTCTATCCGCGGTATTGACAGCGTAATCAAGTATTCATAAGCAGACATCACCTCTCCGCACATAAACGGACTTTCTTCCATAAGATAAAAAACATCTGTCATCATCATAAAAAAGAAATCATTTTCCCTATCAGTTCTGTTTGCTTTACTCTCTGCTATCTGGGATTGATACGTTATAGTATATTCTTCCGGCGCATTTTTTACCTGTGCCTCATAAATCTGCTTAGTCAGTTCCAAAAATTCCTTAATTTTTGCCTCTTCTATCTGCCCATCTTTATTTTTCCATGAGGGTGCACAGACAGGTGCTAAGCGTTTTATTATCCCTGACTCAGAGAAAATCCCCATTAAATATGCTTCCGGATTCTCTGTGCGTGCCTTTTCTATCATTTCAGCCATTGCAGCATAGTCTGACACATTCTGCATCGTTTCTTTATGTCCCCCTATCATTGGTATCCGAAACTGCGCAGGTACTGTATAGAGATTATCACCATAATATAGGGGCGTAATCAGATTCATATACAAACCATCGCTTTGATTTACTTCTGCTACAATGTCTGACAAGTCCACTAACACGCCTTTATCCGCATATGTAGAGCTGTCCATACCATCCAATATTATCACATCAGGTCCTTCGCCGCTTAACAGCTTGGTATTTAACTTTTTCAGTGCATCCTCTCTGGTAACGCCATCCCCATCCATACCGATTTCATAGTTAATATACATATCGGGGTATACTGTGCGATATGCAGAAATCGCCTGTTTCACCATATCCTGTTCTACTAAGCTGTATACGGTCAATTTCTCGTTCGGTGTCGCCGAGACATTCGGATCATAAGTAAAGCGCATTACTTTTCCATCACTAAATGCGGCAAAAAATTCTTGATTATCATTTTCCATCATTGCCATAATACCGTGCGCAGGATCGCCCAAAGAAGAAAGCGCGCCATCAATTACCTGTTCCATTGCACTCCCACCGATTACGTGACGGTATAAGCCCTTTTCACCAGCGACATAGACACTGTTATCCTTTCCTAGAAAGAGAAAAGCGGAATATCCATCACCGAACCATGATACACCTTGATAATTTTCCTGCACAAATTTATCTAAAATCTCATCTTCCAGCAGTTTTCCGTCCTCTAAATTATAAAAATACGTTTTTTCGTATCCTGTGCACATTAGGATATTGCCACGGCTGTTCATAATTACCGCATGCTCCGGCAAATCTACCAATTTTTTGGCTGTTCCTTCTTCAATATCCACTTCAAAAATAGAATTGCATTTATTCGCACCTACATAAAGCCGCCCATTATCTCCAAATGTAAGTACATTTATATTACTTTCATTATCTGGCAGCGCAACCGGAATATTTTTTACAGTATTATCCGTCATATACACATTTAATATATAATCATAATCTGGATATTCAAGATTCTCCTGCCCTTCCTTTTCCTCCATATTGATCAATGCGATAGTACCGTCCTTGGCAATCGCCGAACTTGTTGGATAGTGTTCCTTCCGAAACGCAGAAAACTCTTCACTCTCCAATTTCTCCCATGTATCGCCGCCATCTGTTGCCTGAAAGCGTTGCGCTGAATAGCTGTTTAAAAACATGGGCTGTCCATTGGCTAGCAACTGTAACTGTATTTGATCTACTACGTTTTCTGTTTCTAAAACAGCTTTTTCCATATAGCGTCCCATGCCGCTGCTGTCTGTATTGTTTCCTTGCTCTGATTCTAAAGCGTCGTTGCTGCCTTCTGGTGCAGTGTTATCCGTTTTGTCCTCCTGATTATTCTGCGTCTGCTTCTGCCCGCTGGTTTCCGCAGTCGGGTCTGCGCCGCATCCTATAACGGACATTCCCACAACAGCCGCCAAAAGCAATGCGGTCATTTTGGTAAATAATGATTTCTTTTTCATACCTGCTCCCATCTGTGTGTGCCATTTCACACACGAAATTATAAATTTTTCTTTTTCCTTTTCTATCATGGTAACATACAAATCTCTAAGTTATCTCTAAAATTGTGCATAAAATAAAAAATAGGCAATGCTTTATAAATGTTTTAACATTACCTATTTTTAAGATATCCTATTCTTTTATACAGTTCCTTATTACAAAAAGCATCATAAAATCATATTAATACAATTGCTTTTTTACAAAAATTTATCTTTTTCTGCTTATCCCCTTTCTTTTTCCACCTTATTGCACGGTGTACCTCACTTCCAACATTGGATATCTGCTCCCCTATCGGCATTCTATACCAACTTAGGTTATAATCCATTTTTTCACTACTTCCAAAATCTTCTCTCTTGCTATTGGATCTGCAACATACCTGCCAACTCCAGGATATCCTACCTCTCTATTCCGAGGTGGATTTAGAAGTAATCACATACCCAACATTTATTTTCCATATTTATTTTGACTTACTCTGCCATATAAATCGCCACACTATCCGCTATCGCTTTTACTGCTGCATCAATACTCTGGCTGCCGTCTAGGTATTTTGCGCCTTCTTTAAGCACAGCTTCCTCCAACACGGTATCTTGTAAATAGGGTGTATCCGACTGCGCTATCCAATCCTTTAGCTGCTGTTTCGTCGTGTCCTCCAGCCAATAGACACTCCATATCAGATTCTTCCCTTCCCTGTCTGTGCCGCCATATGACATATATGCCCCATTTTGTTCTGCTATTCTCTCCTGCATTTCTTCTGTTGGCTGCAAACTGCTTTCAAATGCCTTTTGATTTACTGGAAATCCATGGTGTGTCATTTTCTGCACTTCCTCACCCAACAGTGTCTGCAAAAATAGAACTGCTTCGTCACGATGCTTCGTCGCTGCGTTAATTCCCGTTAGCGTAATGGGATAATAAATGTTCTTTCCCTGTCCATTCAGCCGCTCCACATGAGTGTCCTCATATCCCTCAATCTTTGACTGTGAAAAAACACTTGCAAAATCATCCATATTTCCTATCATACCGCAAGCCAGCTTCGTTGCACCTGAAATATAATCAAAATCCCCTATTGCAAGAAAAGAATCGTGTTCTTCATATGTACATCCGTATTCTTCCATATAAAAAGTATCCAAATCTTGATACTGTTTGACTGCTTCTTGCGGCGTACCGTTTATCTGCGCATCATAAATCCGCTTTGTCTGCAATAAAAATGTTTTCAGGCTTTCTTCATCAATTTTGCTGTTCTCCTGTATCCACATTGGTGCGCATACGGAGAAAAACTTTCTTAAAATTCCTGTTTCCGAACATATATTTATTAAGTCAGCCTCCGGATATTTCTGTCGTGCGGCTTCAAAGATATCTGCAAGGCTTTGATAGTCATTGACACTTTGTACAAGCTCTTGACTGCCTTCGATAAAAGGAAGCCGAAACTCTGCGGGCATCATATATAGACTGTTCTCCTGATAGAATGGTTTTACCAGATTTTCCAGCAGTCCTTCTTTCTTTTCCAAATCCTCTGCTACGCCACCGATATCCATTAGGATTCCTTTCTCTATATAAGAACGATATGGCATTTTGTCCAATATCAATATATCAGGACCGCTGTCGTCCATTAATTCTGTACTTAGCTTTTTCAGCGCATCTTCTCTGGTAACGCCCTCGCTCTCCAATCCGATTTCATAGGAAATATAAACATCTGGATTTGCTGTTTGAAAAGCAGTGATCGCCTGCCGCACGGTATCGTTTTCCTCAAGGCTGTAGACAGTCAGTTTATCAGCAGGGAGGGCAGAAACAGCAGCGTCATAGATAAATTTCATAATTTTACCGTCTGAAAAAAATACAAAGAATGCTTCATTCGATAAAAATGCCGCTGTCTTCACATAGTGTGACGGATCGCCAAGCACAGACAACCCGCCATCAATCACCTGCTCTACCAGACTGCCGCCGATGACATGACGGTGCAGCCCCTTCTCTCCTGCCAGATAGACAATATTTTCCTCTCCGCCAAATAAATATACATTATAACCGTTGCCGTAGTCCCGAATACCGCCATAATTATCCCGAAGAAATGCCTGTAAAACAGCATCTTCCACAAAGGAATTCGTTTCAATATTGTACAAATAAACATCTTTACCCGTCACGCAAATTAGGATATTATTCTGACAGCAGTTTAGATACCTTATTCCATTTTCCACGGAAACTACTTCTTTGTAAGTTCCGTCAGATGTGTTAATTTCATAGATTTTTCCATTGGTAATTCCCGCAAAAAGCCTGCCGTTATCTGTAAAACAAAAACCTCCAACAGCGTGGTCTTGCGGCAAATCCATATCAAATTGCAAAATGCTGCCATCCGCTGCCGCCAAAAGATAATGCGTTTGAAAAATAGTTTCTTGTGTTTCCTCTTCTTCATTATCCGGATATTGATAATAAGATATTACAGCTGTACCTTCCGTGGATATTGCTGCTTCCCGAACAATATAGGATTCCTCGGATTCCATAATCGGCTTATAACAGCTTAATTGCTCCTGTTCCCAGCTTTCGCCATTATCCTTAGAAACATATCCTCCCGACCAGTCGTCCAGCAAAATAAGGTTGTCATCGGTTGCTTTTTGAAATTGAATATTTCCCCAGTTTTCCAGAGTCAGCACATTTTTCTCTACATAACGTCCCATTCCTGTGCTGGTACTCTCATCTGCTCCAATAGATTCTCCTGCTCGAATTGCAGACGAATCCGCCACTGTGTTAGATTCTTCCTGCAGTGTATCTTCTATATTAGAAGCACAACCCGTTACTGCCAAGAAAAACACTGCAGCGCATAGTGCCCGCGCCGCACAAATCTGCTTTTTCATACATATTCGTTCCCTTCTTTAATGAATTGTTTTAATCAATTATAACAAAGAAATCTCTAAACAATCTCTAAAAAGAAGGACTGGTTCATATTTGTGTAAATCTTATTATGTATTCGTATTATTCTACCATATCCAACAATTTCTCCGTAATATCCGCCATATTTGAGGATACCTGCTTTGTATTGTGTGAAATTTTAACGTTTTCTTCCACAACATGGGAAATCCTTCCAATTTGACTAACTGCATGGGATACGATATCGACATTCTGGCGCACCATATTGGTGATTTCCTCTACATCATGGCTTGCTTTCTCAATATTTTCTACCACAATGCCAAATGCCTCTACCGTCTGATCGGTAATTTCCTTTCCGCTTTCCACCGCGTTAATGGAATTGGTAATTAAATCATTTGTTTCCTTAGCAGCCTGCGCACTTCTCGCCGCAAGTTCCCCGACCTGCGTCGCTACTACTGCAAAGCCTTTTCCCATATCGCCTGCTCTTGCCGCCTCGATAGACGCATTTAGAGAAAGCATATTCGTCTGTTGTGCAATCGAATTAATTTCTCCGATAATCTTCTCAATCGCAATCGACATATCGCTAATCTTCTGCATAGATTCCTTGAGCAGTTCCATACGTGACTGTGTCTGTAATATTTTCTCTGATGTGTTTTCTGTTGTCCGTGTAACATTCTCTGTCGCACTAACACTGTTATTTAATTCCTGTGTAAGCTGCGTCATGGTCTGTTTTAAATCTTCTACAGCTTTTTCCTGCTCTCCTGTTCCATTGTAAATATGATCTGCATTTTCTAATGTTTCGCCCGATACATAATTTAAATCCTTGCAGGCACTCTTTACATTTTTAATCAGACTGAGATTGTTTTCCATATCCTCTTTCTGCTGCGCGATAAGTTTCTCATTTTCTTTCATGCTCTGTGTAATGCTTTCTACCATTTTGTTAATACTGTCTGAAAGCATTGTAAATTCAGGATTCCCTTGCTCATTTATTATAATACCAAAATTTCCCTCTGCTATCTGCTTCATTGCATTAGAAATTCTGTTAATACCCTGTACAATTTTATCATCCACCATGCGGTTAATCATCAGCAGCAATATACCAAAAATTAGCAGCAGGCTAAACGATACTACAAGGGTTTGATCTCTGCGTTCTGCATAATACTCATTTGCTGGCAGAAACGTTCCGATAATTTTTCCGTTATATTCTTCCATTACATAATACCCTCGTGTACCGTTAATCACCGCTTTTCCATCACCAACAAGATTCTGCGGAAATCCTGCTGCAGATGCGCTCGTCCCGATAAGTGACGCATCCTGATGTGCCAATATTTCCCCTGTTTGGGCATCAATAGCAAATATATATCCCTTGTTACCATATTCTATATCTTTTAATACAACAGAAAGTTCCGTGCCTGCAAGCATCTGCTCCAAAACTTCAGGCCGCACACCAACCTGCACAAACCCTTTTGCATCTGTCCGCGCCACACCGATATACTGCATTACAACACCCTCTGCAACATTGACCTGTGGCTCCTGTGCAATTTCGATTGTAGGATCATCTACAATCACCATAAAAGCGTTAGACTGATCACCGCTTTTCATATCAAATCCTATATAATCACGAATCGAACTGCTTACAATAATTCCTTTCTCATCAATAATGTGCAGCTCATTCACCTTTAACCTGTCTTTAATTTGTTCAAGCTTCTCCATATTGCCATAAATTGACTTATCTGCTGCCAGCATATCGGCAAAAGCTCTTGTTTTTGCAAGGTTATCCTCACTTAAATTTTCTGTCAGCCTATCAATATTTTCCTCGTTCATAGCCAACTTTTCTTTAACCTCTTGCAGTTTATTATGGCTGCTCTTTGTATTACTTTTCTGATTAATTATCGTCTGTAATACAAAAATAGACGTAATTGTAACAATCAGCGCCACCAGCATATAGCAAAAAAGACGTTGTGTAAAAATTTTTTTCATGGTTTTACTCCTTTTCTCGTATTATGTTATTCTATAACTCTTTTGGTAAATACTTACACCATTATATCTTCTCTTACACAAATCGGCAAGCTTTTTTACTAAAATAGTTATTAGACAGCCTCGCTAAACGTTACAATTCACACCAACGCCAGATATTGCACCAATTTACGAACATTCGGTGTAAATTATAACAGATTTTACACACAAAATACTAAAGTGCAAGCATTTTGGCGCATAATTCCCACTACTTTGGCGCGGGTGTGAAAAGTAATCGCGAAACTGCAATGAAAGAAAACGAATTAAATTTAATGTTTTTAGAGAATCTTTAGAGAAAACTATGTTATAATGAAATATTGATAAAAACCGATAGGAGGACAGCAAAAATGCGTATTTTACTTGCGGAAGATGATGAAAACTTAAATAAAACATTGACAGAACGGCTGCGTTCTAAAGGTTTCGACGTAGATTCCTGCCTTGACGGCGATGAAGCTTTGTACTATGCCAGCCAAAATATTCATGATGTTATTTTGCTCGATCGAATGCTTCCTTATATGGATGGAACCAAAATTTTAGCACAGTTAAGGAACAGCGAAATAACCATACCAATTATATTTATAACAGCACTCGGCTCACTAAGCGACAAAGTAACTGGATTAAACTCTGGCGCCGACGACTATCTCGTAAAACCTTTTGAATTTGATGAACTGCTGGCTCGGATTCAATGCGTTACCAGGCGCTCTCCTATGCTAAGTATGTCAAAAACTTTACAATTACTAGATATCACCTACAACATGGACAACGATACCCTTACCGGTCCAGAACGAAGCTGTTCTCTATCCAAACGGGAAGGCGCTTTATTGGAGGCATTTTTACGCAATCCCAATCAAACCATTCAGCGGGATACACTTTTGTTAAAAGTCTGGGGCCCTGAAAGTGACGTAGAAACTGGAAATCTTGACAATTATATCCACTTCCTTAGACGCCGGCTAAAGACTGTCGGAAGCCATCTTGTACTAAAAACTATACGTGGTGTGGGATATTGTATTCAATCAGAATAGGAATCCATTATGTTTCAGAAAATAAGACTGCGCCTAACGCTTCTAAGCGGCGGCATTACTACCCTAATATTAATTATAATGACTTTGGGATACTTATACACTTCCGAAAAAAACTTAATGCAGAATCGAATTTTTTCGTGGCAAAGCGACGTTTCTTCCATTGCCTTTAATCTGGAACAGCAGACGGTTATTACCCATACATGGTTAGCTAACCTTGAAGCTGGCGGCAATTATTATGTTTCTATTTTAGATAACAACACACCTTTTTTGTTTAATGACCGGATGAACGACACTGCATTTCACGATTTAGTAACAGATGCATGGGCATATTATTATGAAAACGGCGGCGCTCTGCCTGAAAATACCATTTCCTACCGCAGCCGCTACAAAACTTTTTTATTAAAAAAAGAACAGTCTTACTATTGTTTTGTCATTACATTGGACAAAGAAAACGTTTCCGAAAATTCCACGCTGAAACTGCTGTTAATTGCACCGCTTCGTAATATTCAGCATCAGATTTTCCAGCAAAGGCTGGTTTTTATGGGAATTATTTTTATGGCTCTTGCAGCAATATGGCTGTTCTCATGGTTTTTTACAGGAAAATTGTTGTTTCCTATTGAAGAAAACCGTAAAAAGCAGAATCAATTTGTTGCAGCAGCTTCTCATGAACTGCGCACACCGCTTGCCGTAATTCTATCGTGCACGGAAGCAATGCTGGAAAAACCAGATATTGAACCGTTTGCCCACGATTTATCCACTGTAAAAAGTGAAGCACTGCGTATGTCCTCCTTAATTCAAGATTTGCTGACGCTTTCTAGCCGCGACGCAAACCACTTTCCCATACAGAAAGCATCCACGGAACTGGACACGCTGCTATTAGATGCCTATGAAGCATTCGAAGCAATGGCGCATACCAAACAGTTAAAAATATCAGTAACGCTGCCGGAAGACATTATTCCGCCATGCAATTGCGATAAACAGCGTATTTATCAAGTAATCGCGATACTGCTGCACAATGCAATCAGTTATACACCCAACGGCGGTAAAATCACACTTGCACTAACGATGCAGGAGAAATATTTTGCGCTGTCAATTTCTGACACAGGTGTCGGTATTCCTGACGAAGAAAAAGAGAAGATTTTTGACCGCTTCTACCATAGCGAAAAATCCCGAAGCACCAAAGGGCATTTCGGGTTAGGATTATCGATCGCTTATGAAATCGTTGCTGCGCATCATGGAACGATACGTGTATACGACAATGAAAGTGGGGGGGCAACATTTGCTGTGAGACTACCGATATGTTATACGAAACGTCGAAAAGACTGACGTTTCGTACAACAACATACTTACAGCCGCACTAAGGAAATTTGCCCGATTTATGTATTTGGCTGCACTTCATCCCAATCTGTAATTCCGTCGGCGCCAACCAACCAATTCAGTGCATAATGCCATTCATAGACTACAGATCCATTTACCGCCGTTATTTCTTTCTCATTTATTCTTGCATCCACACATGCCCAATCATAGCGCAGCATTAAATCCTGCATATCCAGAAGTTCTTCCTTGCTTCTTAACTGCGCCGCCTGCATCAAACTGTCAAAATCGTTATTCCATAAAATTGCACCAATTTCAGACGCACTGCATATCTCAACAGGCTCGCCGATTTCCATTAACGACAACGCCCACAATAGAACAGCACAGCACTCATATTTCCAGTTAAATTGGCTATGGTTTTCCTCACTATCCAGTTCTCCTGACAGATAGGCACGTTCTCTATCCGACAGCCAATCCCAAACATCGTAACGGTTATCTAACTCCTCCATCATCTCCTCTGCCATTTTCTCTGGTTCTTCATACTGTCCGCTGATAAAAACTTCTGAACACACACTCGCTGCAAATACCGCCGCAAGCCTACGAACGATTTCCTCTTTCGCTGGTATCTTACATTCACTCTCAAATACAAATGCTTTTAAATGCTCTATACAAGGAATATTTTTTTCCTTACAGATTGCAATGGAACGTTCTTTGCGGTCTATATCCGCCTGTGTTTCTTCTCCTCTTTCCCTATCTAAAATCGTGCCATCGGACTCTGGATAAAACGAATCAAACGCCGTTTCCCCCTCTATCGAAATCAAAAGCTTTCCATTATAATGAAACAGTGACATATTGGGGGTCAAAACAAATCCTGTTATCGCTTGTGCAAGCTGAAAAATCAGATCTATCAATACCTTTCTTCGTTCTGTATTATCATCCATTTGAAATTCAATACCAATAATACAGTTAAATATTGTTATCTGCTTTAAAATCATTTTATTAAGCGTTTGATCTTCAAGCTCTGCCTGTGAAAAGTAATGCGCCATACCCATTGCCTGCGGTATGGTTTCATCTGGATCTGTCATAAGGTTAAATTTTATCGTTGTATGATCTTTCAGCAAAATTTCATAATGTTCCTTATCTATCTGCAAAAAACGCTCTGTTGCATTGATAAATACTTCTTGAATATATTCCGGAATTTTGCGAATTCCATTTACTCCATTGCACGCATATAGCGTTAACACTGCATCCTGCCATTGTTGTTCTTCTTTTTTCTTTTTTCTAAAAAGTCCCATTGATTTTCTCCTTTATCTTTTCGCCATTCTCTACTCAACCATACAAATATGGTACTCACTATTGATTTCACATATTTTCCCCAAATCACACTTGGGTCTGCGGTCATAAGTTAACAGCCCATTTACTTCCTGCTCTACGTCCGTTAGCTGCGTATAGCAAAATCCCCACAGCACTTTTGATGCTAATACCGCCTCCAAAACCCTCTTATATTCACACAAAAAAGCTTCTTCGGATTCAACCAAAGTATAGCCCCATCCCGACTGCTCTACCACATTATAACCAATGCCGCCAAACTCCGTTAGCAGTATCGGCTGCCCTTGATAACAAAAACCCTCTGCGAAATTAGGCCACGGACTGGAATGTCTTTTTAATAAATACTCTTTGGTGGATAAGGTTTCTTTAAAATATTGGTACTGCTCTGTTTCCTGTGCCTGCCCATGCGCATAATTATGAACTGCCACAATATCCGTGTCGGTTGCCGCCCAGCCATCGTTGGAAATCACAAGGCGCGTGGTGTCTAGTGTGTGAAGCAAATGATAAAGTGCCTGTGAAAAATGCTGCTGCTGACGGTCAAATGCAATATTGGGAACACCCCAGCTTTCATTAACTGGCACCCATGTAATAATACAAGGATGATTATAGTCCCTTTTTAATATATCTTTCCACTCGGTTATTAACCGCTCAACAGATTCTCGATTAAAAACCGCCGCATTTGCACATTCCCCCCACACCAAAAAACCCATTTTATCTGCCCAGTGAAGGAATCGCGGATCTTCCGTTTTCTGATGCTTGCGGCAGCCATTAAAGCCCATATCCTTAGCCATCTGGATATCCTTGCGATAGTCGTCATCCGATGGCGCAGTTAACAGCCCCTCCGGCCAGTATCCTTGATCTAATACCAGTTTTTGATAATACGGCATATTATTTAAGTAAACCATACCATTTTTTGCTTCCACTTTCCTCATGCCGAAGTAAGAATATACTTTATCCAAAATCTCGCTGCCTGCTGTCAAAGAAAGTTCCATATCAAATAAATTGGGGGTTTCCGGTGTCCATGCCCAGCTTTCTCCATGATAGTTTGTACGGAAAATATGCTCCTGAAATAAATCCGCTGTAAATGAAATTTTTTCCAAAGTTCTCTTTTGCTCAGTCACATCAACACTACCGCTTGCCACCTTTTCCCCGTGATAAAAAATATAGTACCACAATACTGACTCTGTGCCGGCATTTGCAATTTCTAAGTCCACCTGCACTTTTCCAGCATCAAATTGAGGCGTAATATACAACGCTTTTATATGCTGCTGTTCCACTACTTCAAGCCAAACCGTCTGCCAAATCCCCGTTGTGTTCGTATACCAAATTCCCCTTGACTTTTCCTCCCAAAACTGTTTTCCCCTTGGTATGCTCTCATCGGTACATGGATCTTTTGCCCTTACACTAATAACCTGTCTTCCCTCCTGCCGCAAAAAATCTGTAATATCCACTTCAAAACTGGTATGCCCGCCGATATGACTGCACACATGATTCCCATTAATATAGATATCTGCTTCATAATCAACTGCTCCCATATGTAAAATCACCGCTTCATGCTGTGTCCACGCAATTTCAAATTCCTTTTGATACCATACAATATCATGCGGTTCTCGCAAGCCGATTCCGCTTAATTTTGATTGATATACAAAAGGTACCTCAATCATGTACGGATATTTTTCTTCCTTTTCAAACCATTGTTCCTTTATCCCAATATCTTGATCGTCAAATGCAAAACGCCATTTGCCGTTTAAATTCTTCCAATTTTCCCGCACCAACTGCGGACGCGGATATTCTGTTCTCGTTGTCATATTTATAATAATACTCCCTTTTCATATACAAATTTTGTCCTACCGTTCCAAACTGTATGGCAAATCTTAACGTTTATCCGTATTCGAATCTTTCAACTTCGATTCTTGACGTTTTTTAGCGATTTGTGTTGTTATTTGTTATTTACAGTATGACATAATACTTAGGGTAATTCAAGGATTTTATCAAGAAATAAAGAATAGAAAGCAACCATTCAGCCTGGGAGTTATCGCAATAAACTATGATTATACAAGATATCGTATCAATGGCAGCATGATGTTAGACTATCCTGTATACGTTTTCCTTATTGCGACAGACCCGTGAAACAGCGTAGTGGCAGAGATGCATCAAGCCAAGAAAAAAAGCCAACGGTCTGCAATATTTTTCTTATTGCCAAGCCGCCAGCTCAATTTACATTATAGTCCAAAAGACAGTTCTATCACAATATATCTGATTTATCTTCTCCCTGTTGATTTGATTGTCCGAAAACCTCATTTTCTGCGCTTTCACCAATGCTATTGGTTTCTTCTTCTATTGTATTCTGCATTTCCTGTACTTTGTTATCATCTGCAATTGCCCTCATAATGCGATTCATGTCCTCAGGCGAAAACATTGTAATTGCCTTTGATAAATCTCCAATGCTATCGCGATTTACCATAAGGCAGCCACCTTTCGATAAAGGAATTGTCAATACGTTCCTTTTATCGCTGGTTACATCTCCAAGGCATATTGCATTTTTTCCAGCATCACAAGTAAATACAACGCCATTATATTCAATTACCCCATCTTTTGCAAGATAGCCGTATGGAACATTATCGCTATAAACCCCATTTAATTTATCCATAATATAGTTACTTTTTACTTGACTTTCTTTATATAGACTCTCCAATTGTTCTTTTCTTTTTTCTTCCTGTTGTTCCTTAATTTCTTCTATATTCTTATCAACTTTGTTTATTAAATTATCCCATTCCTTATTTGTATAAGAAGATGATCCAATCATAAATTCTTCTTCGGTTTCTCCGCTTTTTAATTTTTCAGCGATTTCATTTTTTCTATTGTTAACACAATTTAAAAGATCTTGTCTTGACATTTTATTGATATCAGATACCATAATGTTGTTCCCCTTTCTTAGTAGTTCCTAATGTTCAATTTTTGTATGGATTCGATTACGTTATACCTGATATATATATCGTATATTTGTTTCTTTTTCATTATAATCAAACAAGAAAATATTATAAATTAAGTAGAGGAATGTTCTTCTCCTATACTCGACGCGTGCCCCATACGCCACTTTAGTGGTATATTTCCTCTGTATGGGGCTGCGCATAAAAACGAAATTCTACATACTTCCAATGAAACACGTTTTTCCCTGAAATGCAAAGCCATACTTTCTAATATGCTCACGTTTTATTCCCTCTGCAAGAAGCTGTGTTTCGTACTTTTTTTCCTCAATCTGCGCAAGCGCATTCCCAGCCGTTTCCTTTAAATCTTTTTCCTTGTTTGGCTTATGCACTTTAAACTCTATAATGTAAGCATTATCCTTTTCCTTATTGAGTGGTTTCAGCATAATATCATAACGTCCAAAGCCGCTCTCCTTATTTGAGTTTATCACAAATCTCCCCTCTAAATCAACCATCAGTCCCAACACAAAGCCATGATAAAAACGTTCTGGTTCATCCATATCAGATGCATTTTTTGCAACGTCAAAACTTGAAAAGCTTTGCAGTGCAATCTTATTGATAAACTCGTTCATAGCATCCACATCATCCAAAAGCAGTGCCTTAACAAAATTATTATATGCACTGTCTTCCTCGTCAATCCGAAACCAGCCTTTTACCATTTTCCGAAACATCAGCAATACTTCACGATTTGTCAGCATTAACGTATAATGCAGGGCATCCATTCTCTCTGCTGTAAGTTCCTCACACGCTGCCACTTTGAGATATCCTGCTGCCAAAAGCAGACTCCAAACAGCATTGCTGCTTTCATCCAAATATTGAAATACGATCTGTTCATCAATTATTGCATTAAAACTTTTTCCCAAAAGCAAATTTTCCACAACCTGCTTCGTATGCGCCGTTCCTGTCCGCATTAGAGAATTTACCAACTCATTCGAACTTGTATCCGCCCAATAAGTGTTATACTTTCCCTTTTTGCTGATAAAAGACAAAATCGACCAAGGATTATAAATATCCTTGTATGCGCCGAATGTGAATCCATCATACCACTGTTTTACACCCTGCTTATGCTCTCCCAATCCTGATTGATCCAGTGCCTGAAATACCTCTTCTTCCGTAAATCCAAAATATGCTGCATACTTTTCAGAAGTCGTTGTGACTACTTCCAAATTGTTCAAATCTGAAAAAATGAATTCTTTTGATATCCTTGTAATTCCTGTTATCACACCTCGATACAAATGCGGATTCGTCTTAAATGTCGCATTAAAAAAGCTCCGAAAAAAATCAACCGCTTTATCCCAATTTCCAGAAAGCCACGCCTCCTGCATCGGCGTATCATACTCATCCAGCAATATCATAACGTCCTTGTTGTAATAACGGCTTATAAATTCTGTTAAAGAGTAAACCGCATCAACTGCCACCTTTTTATCCATACCCGCTTTTATCTCTTTAAAATAATTCTTCTCATTTTCGCTCAATATATCAGATTCTAATAAATACCGGTTCTGTTCATATAATTCTGCAATAATTTTTGTAACTGCATATTCTATATCTTCATATTTTGCAGATTTTATGCGGGCAAAACTGAAAAATATTGTGGGAAATGTTCCTTGAAGCTGTCGATACTTGTATTCACCATTTGGTTCTTTCTCATTCCATATTGAAAGCCCTTCAAACAAATCGCCTCTGTCTGCATATTGATTCGAGAAAAAGCACTCCAGCGTACTTAAATTCAGCGTCTTGCCAAAACGGCGCGGACGCGTTATCAGTGTCACTTTATCGGCATATTCCCACCACTCTTTAATAAATCCTGTCTTGTCAATATAAAAAATATTTTCTGTTCTTATTTCCCGAAAACTTTGATAACCCATTCCGAATGTCTGCTTCATATGCGCTTCCTCCTTGTATTTTTACAATGACTTCAAATTCATCCGTACCAAATTTATAAATATCATGATTACTTCAATCCACCCCGTCAAACAACTGTTCAAAGTCAATTGAAATATGCGGAAACATTTGCAGCACTAAATCTTGTCTATTTTGTTCTGTAATTGTCGATATTAATTTATATTCTGCATCATCAATTGCATTCTCATTTGGTACAAGAATATAAATCTCTACTTGTTTCCTTCTCCAATCAACAAGCCAATACTCAGCAACTTCTACCTTTTTATAGAGTTCCATCTTTTCCCCGCGGTCATATTCTTCCGTTGCTTCTGATAATACTTCCATTATAAAACGCGGTACGCCTAAAAAATTTGTTGAGCGCCTGTTTTTGATATCGCAGTTGATAGAAACATCCGGAATCACCGGTTTATTGTCGTTTTCACACCATTTATATTTTACGCTGTCGCCAAATACACGGCATACGGAACTTTTTAATTGTATTCCAACCGTTGTAACGAAATTGTTAATCACCATTGAATGTTCGATAAAGGTATTGGAATCTTTTATATTTTATTGCTATTTTTGATAATTTTAGGTCAATTTGCCATAATTTATATAATTATTACAAAATCTATTAAAAGGCTGAAAGAGATTATCAATATACTTTTTCCATATAGTACAAACGTACAAAAGCCAACGACTTGCACCTGTTATCCTTGGCAAACCGTCAGCCTTATTTTACTTCTTTTTAAAATAATAAAACCCATACCCCTGCACCCGAAGCTCTGTCTGCTTTACAGTTTCTCCGGACAGCATATCCACATACTCCCCATCTATCTCATTCAGCCACACTGTTTTATCGAACTCACTAAAGTTAAATACCCCAAGGATTTTCTCACCCTCAAAGTATCTGCCAATACACAGCACCGATTGATCGCCCGTATGTGTTGTCCATGCTTCCGCCTGCGTGACAAAAACCTTCTCGTTCCTGCGCAGTTTCTCCAATTGGTCAAGGCTTTGGAATATCTTCCCTTCCACAGTTTCTTTATCCCGAATATTTTCTGCCAGTTCCCAGTTCATCTGCCCTCGATGGATATAGCGGGAATCTGCTGCCTTGCTGGGATTTTCCTTATAGGTATAATCGTTTACCTGACCAATTTCATCCCCGCTGTAAAGCACCGGAATCCCCGACTGCATAAACATATAAGCATGCAGCATAACATCCAATCGGATTGCTTTCTCCATTGCTGCATTATCCTGCTCAAAGCCAGCTTTCTCGATTCCGCACATGGATGCTGTTGTCCCGCAGAACCGCGCGTCCCCTGTTATGGGATCGGCATTGTAAAGTTCGCCGCGGCTGTTGCTCTCTCCTGCATTTCCCTGAAAATAGTCATTTAAATACTGCTTATGAGAACGTTCTTCCATTCCCTCCGCCGACAAAGTGCCATAGTCTAGCCCCCAGCCAATATCGTCGTGACAGCGCAGATAATTTAAAAATACATACTCCTTAGGCAGACTGTTCACAATATCCAACTGCTTTTTTAGCAGGCGCACATCTCTTGTCGCTACGGTGTGCCATGTGGTTGCCATGGTTGTGACATTGTACAGCATATGGCATTCTGGTTTTTCTATGGTACCAAAATACGGCACGACCTTTTCCGGCTCCATAACCACTTCGCCAAGCAGCAAAATACCCGGGCAGACAATCTCGCTAATAATGCGCATCATACGCACAATCGTATGTACCTGCGGAAGATTGCGGCAGGAAGTATTGAGTGTTTTCCAGATATAAGGCACAGCATCAATACGGATAATATCCATTCCGCAATTTGCCAAATACATAAAATTGTACATCATTTCATTGAAAACTCTTGGATTTCTATAGTTTAAATCCCATTGATATGGGTAAAATGTTGTCATTACGTAATGATTGATATCTGGAAGCCATGTAAAATTCCCTGGTGCTGTTGTGGGAAATACCTGTGGAACCGTTTTTTCATATTGGGTAGGAATATCTGCGTCAGCATAGAAGAAATAGCGGCTCATATATTCACCTTCGCCTTGACGTGCTTTTTTTGCCCACTCATGATCCTCCGAAGTATGATTCATTACAAAATCCATACAGACATTAATCCCTTTTTTATGGCAGGCAGCCGTTAAATCTTGCAAATCCTGAATAGACCCTAGTTTTTCTTGTACCTTGCGAAAATCAGCTACTGCATATCCGCCGTCAGAACGTCCCTCAGGTGACTCCAGAAACGGCATTAAATGAATATAGTTGACATTACACTGTTCAATATAATCCAGACGGGATTTTACGCCTTTCATGGTTTTGGCAAAATTATCAATATAAAACATCATTCCCAGCATATCATTCTGCTTGTACCAATCCGGATGCGATTCCCGCTGTACATCCAGCGATTTTAATTCTGCGTTCCGCTCCTGATAGAATCGCTCCATATTTTCACACAGTTCCGCAAACATAGAACCATTGTCATACAATTCCATATACAACCAACGCAGTTCATCATGCAGTCGTGCGAAACGGTTCTGATAGATTTTCAATGCAGATGGATTACTATTTGCCTCTATATTTGTTATCTTCTTAGCTTCTTTCTGATTTTTAACTGTTTTCTTCATAATCTGATACTCCAATACCTTTTTTATTTTGTGTCAGTCCTTTAATCGGGAAACATCACTAAATTTCCTTATTATCCGCTTATTGTTGTATGAACTCTATTTGATATGCAAGGTATTCCCCTTGTTGTACAGGCATTGGAAGTCCCGCCTGCATCAATGCAGAACCATAATACTGTTTCCCTGTTCCTATCGCTTCATATACTGCGTCTGCACACAGCCCTTTTAATTTCACATAGTTCACAGCCATATTTCCATGAATCGCAAGCATTACCACGTTCAGCAAGGCACGCTTTTCATCCTCAGATACAAACAGCCATGCAGCATATTCGTCTTGGAAAGGATTCGACAAACGATAATAATTTCCTTCCCGCACCAATTCCTCATAATGCTTATACTGCTGAATCTGCTGCCTGATCTCATCTTTTTCTGCATCTGTTATTTTCGCCAAATCCAGTTCGTAGCCAAATGTGCCTGCCATTGCTACCACGCCCCTCGTTGAAAGGCTTACGCTGCGCCCTGTCTGATGGTTGGGTATTGCTGACACATGAGAACCCACTGTGGAAACAGGATAAAAGAAAGACGTTCCATATTGAATCCGCACTCTGTCAATGGCATCTGTATTGTCACTACACCATATTTGCGGCGTATAGTACATCATGCCTGCGTCAAATCTTCCGCCGCCGCCACTGCACCCCTCAATTAAAATATTAGGGTATTTTTGCAACAAATTTTCCAGGAAATCATATACGCCAAGCACATAATCATATGCAACTCTGCCCTGACTGTTTTCAATGGAATACACATCTGCGATACTACGATTCATATCCCATTTTACATATTCAATATTTCCTTGATCCAAAATACTGCATATTTCTTCAAATATATCGTTGCGCACTTCCTTGCGCGAAAAATCGAGTACAAGCTGATTTCTGCCGCGCACCGGCTCACGATTCGGAACTTGCAGCACCCAGTCAGGATGCTTTCGGTATAGATTACTGTCCTCGGAAACCATTTCCGGCTCAATCCAAATCCCAAACCGCACGCCAAGTCCATTAACTTTTTGGATTAATTCTCCCAATGTGCAGCCTAATTTCTTTTCATTTACCTGCCAATCTCCCAAACCACTGTTATCATCTTCGCGCTTTCCAAACCAACCATCATCCATTACCACCATATCAATTCCAAGTTCTGCAGCATCCTTTGCCAACTGGCAGATGGTTTCACCGTTAAAATTAAAATATGCTGCTTCCCAGCTATTGACTAATACAGGTCTTGGCTGATGTTGATATTTTCCCCTGCAAATATGGTTCCGAATACAACGATGGAACTGTGATGACAATGCGCCAAATCCCTTGTTCGAAAAACTAAGAATCGTTTCTGGTATAACCAGTGTTTCACCTTGCTTTAATGGATAATGCAGAATATCGCTGTGCAGCCCCATAATCACTCTTGTCTGCTCGAACTGGTCTTTTTCTGCCTCAAACATAAAGTTTCCACTATAAACAAATACCATACCATAACAGTCCCCATAATCCTCCGTTGCATCCTTGCGTGCGATAACTACCGCTGGATTATATTGATGACTGGAAGTTCCACGGCGGCTTCCTATCACATGATCGCAATGCCCGATTTCCTGCCTCTCAAGATTGCGTTCCATTGTGTGCCGTCCCCAAAAGCTTAACAAATCATATGTTCCTTCTACAAAGTCAAGACAAGCAGATGCTGCCTTTTTTACGCAGATGCTGCCTGTCCCACAGTTTCGAATTTCTGCGCTTCTTGTAATAATATCAGCCTGATCCAATACCCCATACAAAAGTGCAACCTGTACCTTACTAACGGCATCTTCAAGCACAATTTCCAACGTCTGTGCTTCACTGTCATCTGCATATACTGCTGGAAGCCCTTGTAAAGCATATTTTCCATTTCGGATTATATGGCTTTTATAACGCAAATCACAGCAGTACGATTGATCCGTATTGCGGATAATCAAAGCACTGCTTCTGTAATCACCAATTCCCAACCCAGGATATTCCTGCGGCTGCACGTCCATTGAATATGTCCTGTCACTCCCCACATCAGATGGATTACCTGAAAATCCTCTGTCATAATACGTCAGCAGATAGTCCATATTTCCGGATAATTTTGCACCATAATACAAGTGCAAAAGGAATCCAAATTCATCCACCTTCATTTGATAAGTGGTTTTGTTTGTGTGCAATGTAAAAATTCGTTCTTTTTCCTGATATAAAATTGCCATAAAATATATCACGTCCTTTCTATTCTTGACAATAGCAGGAGAATCCACTATTGTCAAGAACAATCATTGCCATTTCATACCTATTATTTTACTGCTCCATTTGTCACGCCATTTAATATCTGTTTCTGACAAATCAAATAGAAAATCAATATTGGAATCAATGATAACAGATAGGAAGCAAACGCCAGATTATAGTTTGTTCCAAACTGTGACTGGAAGTTTAACTGTGCCAAAGGCAGTGTATTCTCACCAGAACCAGCCATTATAATCAATGGTGTCATAACATCATTCCATACTGCCAATGCTGTAAGAACAGCTACCGTCGCATGCATTGGACTCATTACCGGAAAAATAATTTTCCAATATGTTGTCCATGTAGAAGCACCGTCCACCTTTGCCGCTTCTTCCAATGCCATAGGAATATTAACAAGGTATCCTGAATACAGCATAATATTCATTGGCATATAAAACACAATATACAAAATAATAACGCCTGCCCAGTTTGCAAGTCCAAGCTCTGCTGTCTGCTTTGCCAAAGGCATCATTAAAATTGCAAAGGGTACAAACATACCACTTACAATAAACAGATAGACAAAGCTGTAAAATTTGCTGTGTGCCTTATTTCTGCCCAGTGCATAGCCCATCAGCGAATGTACGATAATAGACAGTCCCACTGTCAACACAGAAATCAACAAGCTGTTTCCAAGAGAGTGCCAAAAGTCTGTTACTTCCATCGCCTCACGGAAATTGGCAAGGCTCCATGTTTTTGGCAGTGATAAAATACCGCTGATACTATTCGTCATTTCTGACGGCTGTTTAAACGCAATTACAATTGTCAGGTAGAGCGGAAACGCAATTGCGGACAGTCCCAAGATAAGCAAAACCAATACTGCCTTATTCGATTTACCCACTGAAGATGTATGTTTCATAGCTGCTCCTCCTTTGAACCGGAAAATTTCATCTGCGCAACAGAAATAATTACAATTACAATAAAGAATACAACTGCATTTGCACTTTGAAATCCAAACTGTCCGCCGGACATACCATTGTTATAAATTAAATAGGAAATGGATTCCGTACTCTGTGCTGGTCCGCCTTTTGTCAAAGCCATAATCTGATCAAATACCATTAAGAAGTTCTTTACGCAAAGCACCATATTAATGGAGAAAAATGGGATAATTAACGGGAATGTTAAGTGACGGAACTGTTTCCAGCCAGTAGCGCCGTCCAATCCGCCTGCTTCGTACACGTCTTCTGGCACCGTCTGCAAACCCGAAATATAAATAATCGTATTCATTGCAACTGCCTGCCATGCGCATACAATCATAACACCAATCCATGCCTTACTCGGACTCGATAAAATACTAGAGCGCAGCGATTCAATTCCTATCATATCTGCAACTGCCGGAAGGATATATGTAAAGAAATAGTTAAAAATATAACCTACAACCAAAGAACCTAAAATATTTGGTAAAAAGTATGCGCCACGGAAAAATCCTTTTGCGCGAATCTTACTGTTTAATGCCAGCGCTAAAATTAGGCTTAAAACATTAACCACAATTGTCGTTACCACTGCCAGTTTAATGGTAAACAAATACGATTTACCTACACGTGCATCGGAAAACAAGTCAATATAGTTGCGCAGCCCTACCCAGTCATACTTGCCAAACCCCTTAAAATTGGTAAAGCTATATATGACACCTCGTATTAACGGAATGGTATTAAAGCAGACGAACAATAGCAAAATTGGTATCGTAATCAATAAAAATGTTCGTTGTCTATCATTTTTCATTGTCTTTTCTCTCCTTCCCCATTTTAAAATTTAATGATTTTGTTGATATTCCTGTACTAGACGAATAATATCTCGATTATACCGCAGCCAGTTTGTATCAAACTTTGCAAGGAAATCGTCAACATTTTTCTCAATTAAAAAGGTCTGTAACAGTGCATCCACCGACATTTCTGAAGGATAATAATGATCCTGATAGTCTGTCATATTTCCTTCTTCAATAAACGGAAGCATTCCATCAAGCATAGAGGCAAGTTGAAAATCTCCTTTTTTGCAGGGAACTGCATTCTGATCATCAATGTACTTTTGCATATTCTCATATTCGAGAAGGAAATCAAGCACCTCATATGCTGCTTCCTTGTTCTCACAAGCCGCCGTAACACTAAAACCTAAGTCGATACCTGAATTCAGTGTTCTATCCTCTTTCTGATCACTTGCTGGCATTACAAACGAATCAATGTTTAAGTCAGGATTTACTGACAAAATCTGTGGTGTCGCATAACTTCCTATTGGATACATTGCCGACTCGCCGCGCGCAAATGCTGTACATGCATCATTATAGCTATAGGCAAACGGATCCTCTGGTCCATAAGGCAGCAGTGACAAATATTTCTCTGCAAGTTCTTTATATTCTGTTGTAAAATTGGTTTCTCCTCTGTTGACCTGTTTTGTGGTATCAGAAGGCGAAAGTTCAACTGCCATTGCATTCCAAGGTGCCAGACACGTCCATATGTCTTTAAAACCAAAATAAAATGGAAGAATATTTTCCGATTTTATCTGTTCACACAATTGCGTTAACTCATTCCATGTTTCTGGGATTTCCCACCCATGCTCTGCAAACATATCTTTGTTGTAGAGTACACCGGCTGCATTTGCTACATATGGTACGATATACGTTCCTTCGGTTGGCACAAGTTCCAATGCTTCAGCAATATCCAAATACCCCTGATTAATGTCCTGCAATCCTGGATAATCCGATACGTCTGCTAAGATTTCTGCATCTACAAAATAAGAATAATTGATATCTCCGCCGATTCCGATAATATCAGGATAATCCTCTCTGATAAATCGTGTTTTTAAAATCGTCATAGCATCATTCGGTGAACTGATTGTCAAATGGATGTCTGTATGTGTCGCATTAAACTCCGCTTCCACCGTCTTAAAGTAGTTGGCTGCTTCCGGCTTATACTGCACAATCTCAATTTCCGTCTTGTCCGACGAAGCCCCACACCCTTGAAGCGGTACTATTACTGCCATACAGCATAATGCCGTCCCCAAGCATTTAAACGTTTTCCCTTTCATAGCATTACTCCTTTCCTATTTGATAAATTCATGATAACATATCTTTATGCTATCTAAAATAGCACTATTTTGGATATTTTATATCTTTTTGTTATTTTTATATCTTTTATTTGAAATGACCTAGCATTTTGGTATATAATATATAATATGCATTAACTTGTTTCCATATGAATACAAAATATACTGACAGTCAGTCTTTACGGTGAAGTCGCAAAGGCGCACGAGAGGAACTTTCACGAGTGTCCTTTCGAATGAAAGTTTCTCTCATTACATGTGTGCCGAAGTGACTTTACCCTTTAGTGCTGTCGCGCAGCGACTTTAAATAGGAGGATTCTACTATGAGCGAAGTTATTTTTTCAGTATTTCCAAGCGAAAATTTTGTCGATTTGGGGTTATATCAATTTGGCTGGGAACAGTGTGACCCCTCCCATTCTTTTGGGCCTGCCGCACGCAATCACTATTTATTTCACTATTGTCTTTCCGGCACTGGAATGCTCTATTCACAAAATGGTCGGAAAGAATCCGATACTTTCCATATTAAAAGCGGTCAGGGGTTTATGATTTTTCCGCATCAGGTATGTATGTATATTGCGGATCATGAAATTCCTTGGGAATATGTTTGGATAGAATTTGATGGATTACGTGTAAAAGAAGCAATAGAATTAGCGGGGTTAAAACCAGAACAACCTGTCTATAAGGCACGCTATAAAGATATTTCTGAAACAATGAAAGAAGAAATGCTATATATTGTAAATCACAAAGAGGAATCGCCGTTTCATTTAATTGGGCATCTCTATCTATTTATTGACAGTCTTGTCCGCTCCTCCACTTCGGTTCCACTTGGTCAAGACAGCAGTTTGCGAGAATTTTATCTAAAGGAGGCAATCTCTTTTATTGAACAAAATTTTCAGAACGATATTTCTGTGGAGGATATTGCTGCTTGTTGTGGCCTAAACCGCAGTTATTTTGGGAAAATTTTTCATGAAAATATGGGAAAATCTCCACAGGAATTTTTAATTTCTTATCGAATGACAAAAGCTGCCGAATTGTTGAAACTGACAGCCTTATCCGTTGCAGATATCGGAAATGCAGTCGGCTATCCAAACCAACTGCATTTTTCCAGAGCTTTTAAAAATGTTTATGCCATTTCACCTAGACAATGGCGATTAGAACACGGCGGTGGTAAACAACATAAATGATTTGTTTTTATTTTTAACGCACTTTAAAGATGCTAATGCATCTTGCTGCATGGCATCATCGCAGAAAAAACTTAGGATTCTGTTGCAGTTATTTTTAAAGTGCGTTGAATAAAGCATTCATATAAATACATATTTTTGCATACGGATTCAATAAATTCCTCATTATAAAAGGATTTGTTTTGGGTAAGATGGCAGTCTGCCTTACTGTCAACAATATGCGAAATCAGATCAAAAAACGCCGCATGACTTAAACGGCAAGTTCCGTTTTCCTTTTGCCAGTATATCAGAATCTCATCCTCCAAGAAACAAATCATGTCCTCCCATACGGTATTCTGCTTATCCCTTGATCGGCTCAACAGGAAATTGAAATGCACCATAATATTTGTTGCCCGTGTCAGTAAATGCAGCGCCGTTTCATTATACGCATATAGTTCACTAAGCACAGCCGATGCCGTTTCTGCGCTGATTGGTTCTCCTTGTTCTGCTTTATCCAGCGCTTCTTGTTTTTTCTCACTGCGCTCTGGCAGAGGAAAGACTTCCTCAAAATATGCTTTTTCTATCTGCTGTTCCTTCCATATCTGCTCCCTTTGATAGCGTTTCTCATACTCCGTAAAATACAAGCTTGTCTTTAACCAGTCCGCCAATTCCTCCTCATAAGGAGAACTGCCCTCATACTGGCTGGAAGCAAACTGGCTGCGTACTTCCCGCCAGCCATAATACTCCAAATAGCGTGGATAAGAACTAACATATGTATTGTAACGCGGATGCATTACCCAATCTCGAAATGCCTGCTGAAAACGGCGGCTGCGCAGTAGTTTTCCCCAGCTTCCATCCGGACAGTACTGTTCTTTCAATCTATGGAAACGCTGTGCGTGCGGAATATATCCTTCTTCATGAACAGAATTTCCCTTATTGTTATGATCCAGCGCCTCCGTAAATGCCTGTAGAAATTCATCCTGCATTTGTTCCAGACGCCTGCATTCCTCTACTTTTGCCGCCAATGCTTCCGCAAACGGAAACTGTTCCAGCCTGCAAAGATTATGAAATACAAAGTCCATATTGGAAAACGATGACATCAGCATCCACTGCTGCGCTTTTTCCAGAATCGTTTCCGCAAAAGAAACCCGCTGTTCTTCGCTTCCTTTCCCTTTTGCGAACAAATATGCTTCCCTGCAAAAAGTATATAAACGGCGTTCTTCTATTAATTCCGACCAACATTGCAAATCTTGTGCATACTCCTGATAATGCGGATCTTCGATAAGCAGCGACTGCATAGTGCGAAGCGCCTCCTCTTTCGGCTTGGTATCATCAGCATTATCCAAAAAGAAACCATAGGCGATGCACAGAGCGAAATAGAAGTTCTGCTCTATTCCCTCTGGATGCTGTTTCCTTTCTTTCTCCAAAAAACGACACATTTTTTCCAAAAATTCCGAACTGTACTGCCTTTTCAAAAATTCTGGATGACAAAATATTACAATCCATTGCAGTGCCTTCCAATAGTGCCAAGGAATACCCCAATAGCGGTCAAATTCCTTTGGCGGATTTTCTATTTTTGCATCGCCGTATTTATAATAGATAAGCTGGATAAGTTTCTGAAAGCGGCGTTTTTCCGCCTTTTTTTGCAGCAGGTATCTTCGTCTGGCAATGCGTCGGCTCTTTTTACCACCTAACAAATATTTTTCTATCCACTTTTGTATGCTTCCAAATAGCTTACGCAGATATTTCAATATTTCTAATTGCATCTTAAAACCCCCATTTTCCTTTGGATGTCAATATTATCACAGCCCATATATGGGTTTTCATACATGGGTTTTCATTCATAGGTTTTCATTCATAGATTTCCATTTATGGATTTCCATTTATAGATTTCCATTTATGGATTTCCATTCATGGATTTCCATTTATGGATTTCCATACACGGGTTTGCACACTAAAAATGCGCTGCCTTCACAACACTGCAAAGACAACGCACTTTTCTGCTATTATCGCTTTCCGTACCCTTTAGTCTTCTGCATTCTCCGCAACTTTTGCTGCTCTTGCCTTAACTTCTGCCTCCTGAATATCATTTGGCGTCTGCTCGTATCTTGCGAAGGTATATTCAAAGTTGCCACGTCCGCCTGTCATAGATCGCAAAACGGTACAGTAGCCTGTCAACTCCATAATCGGAATATCCGCTTCAATCACCTGTTTGCCATTCCCTGTAGGATTCATACCCAGCACTCTGCCACGGCGCTTATTTAAGTCGCCCATAATATCGCCTGTATAGCGCTCAGGCACAGTTACCTTTAACGATACAATTGGCTCAAGCAATACAGGTGTTGCTTCCATAATTCCTTTCTTAAATGCCTGAATTGTTGCCATTTTAAATGCCATTTCCGAAGAATCTACTGGATGATAAGAACCATCGTAAAGCACTGCCTTAACACCTACTACCGGATATGCTGCCAAAGGCCCTTTGATTACGGATTCCTGCAAGCCTTTTTCTACCGCTGGATAATAATTCTTAGGAACTGCGCCGCCTACTACTTCCTGCTCAAAGATATAAGGCTTTTCCAAATCGCCGGATGCTTCAAAACGCATCTTTACATGACCATACTGTCCGTGTCCGCCGGACTGTTTCTTATATTTGTATTCCACATCCGATTTTTTGCGGATAGTTTCGCGGAATGCAACTTTGGGCTTGCTTAACTCTATCTCACACTTATACTCATTCGCAAGGCGGCTCTGAATTACCTCTAGCTGCTGCTCACCAATACCATACAAAAGTGACTGTCTGTTCTCTATATCATTGACCACCTTCATCGTCTGGTCTTCATGCGAAAGTTTTTGCAATGCCTGCGAAACTTTATCAATATCCCCCTTATTTGGCACTTTGTAGCGCATTGCTGTATAAGGCTTAGAAATTTCAAATTTACCATATTCAATCACGGTTGCCTTTGTAGAAAGCGTATTACCGGTTCGCGCCGCTGTAAGTTTTGCAATCGCACCGATATCGCCTGCATGCAGCTCATTGATTTCAATGGGTTTACTTCCCTGCAAAATATAAAGCTTATTTACTTTTTCCTCAACATCCTTATCCTTATTGTAAATTACGTCATCAGACTTAAATACGCCGGAGCATACTTTAATCAGTGAATATTTTCCAATAAACGGATCGACAATCGTCTTAAACACATAAGCTGACTTGGGTTTTGCAAAATCATAGTTTGCTTCAAATACCTCATTTGTTTTCATATTAAAGCCTGCTATCTGCTTATTTTCTGGACTTGGCATATATTTCACAATATCATCCAATAAAGCGTATGTACCTTGACATAATACATTAGAACCCATGCTGATCGGCACAATCGAACCATCAATAACATTGGTGCGCAGCGCAGCGCGGATTTCGTTCTCGGTAAAGGTTTCGCCGCCGAAATAACGCTCCATAAATTCCTCACTGGTTTCCGCAACCGCTTCCATTAAAGTGTCTTTGTATAGTGTTAGATTATCCTTACTGTAGTCTGGTATATCACACTCTATTACTTCTTTACCTTTCCAGCGATTTCCTGTTTCACTGACAACATTAATATATCCGACAAACTTTTCATTTTCACGAATCGGGAAATGGAATGGTGCTATCTTTTTGCCATACATCTGGGTCAATTTTTCTACAACATTCTTAAAGGATGCATTATCCACATCCATATCAGTAACATAAATCATTCGCGGCAGCTTATATTTCTCACAAAGTTCCCATGAGCGCTCAGTGCCTGCCTCAACACCTGATTTACCAGAAACTACAATAATCGCAGCATCCGCAGCGCTAATTGCCTCCTCAACTTCACCTACAAAATCAAAATATCCCGGTGTATCCAGTACATTGATTTTAACCCCTTCCCACTCAATAGGCACAACTGATGTGCTGATGGAGATTTTCCGTTTCTGTTCTTCCTTGCCAAAGTCGCTGACCGTGTTGCCGTCCTCGACTTTCCCCATACGGGAAGTGATTCCTGCTAAATATGCCATAGACTCCACAAGGCTTGTTTTCCCTGCTCCACCATGACCTAACAATACTACATTTCTGATCTTATCAGTTGTGTAAACATTCATACGAACTACCTCCTATTTCGGAATATTTTATTTTTGTTTTCTAAAGAAAATTGTACTATATTTTTCACATAGTTTCAATGATTTTGTGCAAACTGCATAGATTTTTTTGCTACAAATATTGCCAGTGAAGTTCAAATTAATGATTGATTAGTCATCTGTTGTCTAGTTAAATGTTCAAGAATATCTCCTTCTTCTTGCTATTTGATATCTTTGCCGCTATTTACAATTTCCTTATTGCAGTTCTTTGTAGAGCATATAATAATCGGATTCCATATTGTCAAGGGCTTGTGCATGCCACTTTTTAGCGTCGTCGAGTGCTTTATTATAGACTGCGGGCGCAAGTTTTTCCAGAAAAAGGTCAAGCAGCTGCTGTTGGTGAATTATTCCAATTTCCTCGCCGCGCTCATCAAGATAAAAAGCTTCTATTTCACTCATCAGATGTTTCTTCTCCTCATCGGTGAGCGAAATGCAGGCTAGGGATTGCTTTGTGCGTATTTTTGAGGGCATAACGATTTCTCCTTTTCTATTTTATCATATTATTTTTTTCCAATACAATCTCTGCCGCATATGTTACAAATGCATTCATTCGTTCTTGGGTAAGCCAAATATAATCCTGTTCTAAATTATCCCGCTGTTCATGATAAAGTGATGTAATATACTGCCTGCGGTTATCAAATGCATCTTTTGCAAAAAAAT
>ERZ778495.654-NODE-654-length-30209-cov-4.805830_pt1 | contig 30209 bp, 28 predicted proteins | sample MGYA00433100_ERZ778495 | MGnify/ENA primary metagenome ERZ778495 (study PRJEB29527, sample SAMN07138962) | mouse gut metagenome | material: feces | host: mouse | place: China:Nanjing | collected 2016-01-25 ...
ATTTGTAGGAGTGCTTGATGCGGTTTTATTGTAGTGTATGCACGTGATGATAGCATTGTGTGCGGTGTGTGGCGAGGTGCCGGAAGACAATTTTCCGGCACCTCGCATTTTTTTTATTGAGGTTTTCGGGCTTGCATCGGGCCGTTGGTTGCCTTGCATTCGGTATCCCGTTGGGTCACATTCGGACGCTAAACGGAACCTAACGGGATACTTAATGGAACTCAAGGGGATACCGAACGCGGTGTAAGAACCATAAGGCTGATAAACATGTGAGAAACGTATCATTTCTCAAAGTATTTTCAAGTGAAAATACTTTGATACTGTATAAATATGCAATAAACGGGAATTGGTTGTACGTTGATGTTTTATTTACAGATAATGGGTTGTTCCTTTGCCGGTCGACAGTATGTGATTGAATGAAAAAGAGTATGCCTGCCGGAAGAAATTGCAAGCATACTCTTTTTCATTACAGCACACCTTTTGAACTTGGCAGTTCGTAGTGGTATATGTCACGGCGCACGGCCATGCGCATGCTCCTTGCCAATGCCTTGAAAATACCTTCTATTTTGTGATGCTCGTTGTCGCCATGGGCTTCGACGTAGAGGTTCATCCGAGCGTTGTCGCTAAGGCTCTTGAAGAAATGCACGAACATTTCCGTTGGCATGTCGCCAATGCGCTCCCGCTTGAACTCTGTATTCCATACAAGCCACGGACGCCCGCCGAAATCCAATGCCACGGAGCACATGCAGTCGTCCATGGGCAGGCAGAAGCCGTAGCGTTCTGTGCCGCGCTTGTTGCCCAGTGCCTTTAAGATGCACTCGCCCAGCGCAATAGCCGTATCTTCGATGGTGTGGTGCTCGTCAACGTGCAGATCGCCTTTTGTTTTTATAGTCAGATCCATCATTCCGTGATGGGCTATCTGTTCGAGCATGTGGTCGAAAAATCCCAATCCGGTGTGTATGTCGCACTTTCCGCTGCCGTCGAGGTTCAATTTTACGGATATGTCGGTTTCTTTCGTGGTGCGGTTGACCTCTGCCGTGCGCTCTCCCGCGAATATAATCTCGGCTATACGTTCCCACGTCATACCGTCGCGTCCGATAATCAAAGCCTTGCATCCGATGTTCTCGGCAAACCGGCGGTCGGTGTCTCGGTCGCCGATGACGTAACTTCCGGCCATGTCGTACTCGGGGTTGTCCATATATTTGCGCACAAGACCTGTGGCTGGCTTGCGCGTGCCGGCATTGTCTTCGGGGAAGTGGCGGTCTATCAGTATGTCGTCGAACGTGATTCCTTCTCCTTCAAGAGTTTGAAGAATAAAGTTGTGTACAGGCCAAAAAGTATCTTCCGGAAAAGAGTCTGTGCCCAGGCCGTCCTGATTGCTGACCATTACAAGTTCGAAATCGAGCTTTGAAGCGATGAATCCGAGATTGCGGAACATACCTTTTGTAAACTTCAGTTTTTCGAACGAGTCTATCTGCTCGTCTGCCGGTTCTTCTATTAGAGTTCCGTCGCGGTCTATGAATAATACTTTCTTCATTCTTCGATGGTGTTTCGCTGTTTTTTACTCTCGGCTTTTTCCTTGAAGAATGTTTCCGTGGAGCCGTAAGCATAGTATAGAGGGAACAGCACAGACATGCGGATATATGTCTGCATGAAACCGGCGATGAAAAAAGTGGCTGCCGTGAGTACCGGCATATAGTCGGGCATACCTAACGGGTCTCCGTATACTGTTCCGTAGATTGATTGCGCGTTTGCGGTTGCCAGTATAATTGTGGGCAATTGTATTATAGTGCCGGCGGCTACGGTGACGCACATCGTGATAAATGCCACGGCAAGAATGAAGTGCAGTCGTCGCAACCCGGTGACATATCCGGATGTCAGTGTGTCTGCGAGTTTTACATTGTCATTGAGTATATATTTCATGAACGGAAATATGAACGGCAACATGAATATATTTACTATGACGGCAAAAAACGACATTATGACAAGCGACTTCCATAACTCAATGGTTTCCAGCCCCATACTGTTTAGCAGGTATATGTATGCCACCCATAGAACGGCACTGGACACAGCGCATACGATAATGATGGCGAGTGTTATTTTCAGAGTGCGTACAGCCGTACGCAAGTCGAAATAGAACCGCTTTCGTATTTTGTCTATGCTTCCGTTGGCTTTGTGTGAGCGCAGGAGCGACATCCCGCATGAATAGAAAACTATCTCTACAAGGCCTCCGGCAATGATGAGAACGGCCAGCATGGTTTGCGGCAGAAGTGTGGTTTCCGTGCCGGAAACTCCTCCCCGCAGCGTGGTGACAGCCATCTCCGGGATATATATGACGCACAATGCGCCGATGGCGGCGCAAATCAGTGAGTATACAAGTGCCGGAATCCACGAAGATTTCAGTATCGATTTGAAATTGTCGGCATACAGTCCGTATCCCGTTCTTATGCAGGAGCCAGCTCCGCGACGTCTCATCAGGCCGTTTTCGGCTGTGTTATTTTCCATTATTTTTTCCTATTTATTCTTTTCCTATATTGCAAAGGTACTTATTTTTTCGTATCTTTGCCACATAATTAATACTTATTATGAAAATAATAAAGTGGGGATTTATAGGCTGTGGCGAGGTCACTGAAAAGAAGAGCGGACCTGCGTTTTCCGAGATAGAAGGCTCGGGGGTGGAAGCCGTGATGAGCCGTAGCAAGGAGAAGGCGCGCGGCTATGCCGAAAGGCATGGCATAAAGAAATGGTATACGGATCCGTTGGCGCTCATAGAAGACCCGGAGGTTAATGCGATATACATAGCTACGCCTCCGTCGAGCCATGCCACATTTGCGATAATGGCGATGAGAGCGGGCAAGCCGGTATATGTGGAAAAACCTCTTGCGGCATGTTATGATGACTGCGCGCGGGTGAACAGGGTGAGCGAGCAGACGGGAGTGCCATGTTTTGTGGCATATTACAGGCGCTATCTGCCGTATTTTAAGAAAGTGAAAGAGATTATCGACAGCGGGACGATTGGCAAGGTGATAAACGTACAGGTACGTTTTGCCGTTCCGCCGCGCGATTTGGACTATACGGGTGGTGACTGTCTTCCGTGGCGCTTGCAGCCCGACATTGCGGGAGGCGGATATTTCTATGACCTGGCATCGCATCAGCTTGATATGTTGCAGCACATATTCGGAGTGATAACAGAGGCCTCGGGTATATGCGCCAACCGTGGAGGACTGTATGAGGCGGAAGACTCTGTGAGCGCGTGTTTCCGTTTTGAGAACGGACTTCCGGGTAGCGGTTCATGGTGTTTTGTGGCGCATGAGTCGGCGCGGGAGGACAGGATCGAGGTTATAGGAGATGTGGGACAGGTGAGTTTTTCCGTGTTCAATTATGATCCGATATCGCTGTACACCTCGACAGGATTGCAGAGCATAACCGTCCCCAATCCACCTTATGTTCAGTTTCCGCTGATAAAGAATGTGGTGGAGCATCTTCAAGGGATGGGTGTATGTACATGTACTGCAGTGTCCGCCACTCCGGTGAATTGGGCGATGGACAGAATTCTGGGTAAGATATAGGGCGGTGTGATGAGGTTTGTATTGTGTCTCATTGTCTGCTGTTCCATGTTGCTTGTCAATGCTGATGATGCTTTTGCCGGCAGAAGACGTGAGATGAGTAAGCTACGCAAGACGATAAGGGGACTGAGTTCTATCGACACGAACTATATAGAGCCCCAGCATTATAACTATACCATAATGCTGCAATCCACTTACAACTACGACCTCTATCAGATAAGGAGCAACAACGGACATGAAATGACATTCTCGCCGGATATGACCATGAGGTTGGGGCCGTATTTCGGCTGGAGATGGTTCTTTCTCGGTTATACGTTTGACTTGAAAAACATATCATTCGGTGGCGACAAACAGAAGCGTGAACTGGATTTCAGCATATACAGTTCGAAAATAGGCATAGATTTGTTTTACCGGCGCACGGGCAGTGACTATAAGATAAGGAGCGTAAATCTTGGTGAGGATATAGATGAGAGCCGGCTCAACGGTGTGCCTTTCGATGGAATCAGTGTCGGAATTACTGGAGCAAGCCTGTATTACATCTTCAATCATAGGCGTTTCTCGTATCCGGCGGCATTCTCGCAGAGTACGTGCCAGAAGTTGAGTTGCGGGTCATGGATGGCCGGAGTGGGATATACGCGCAATGACATGAAACTCGATAATGATAAGTTGCAGGAGGTGGTGGACAGTCATTGTGAGCCAAGTCCGGTGAAAATAGACAGCGGGCTGATGTTCAACAGTGTCAGATACTACAATGTGAATGTCTCTTGCGGATATGCCTATAACTGGGTTTTCGCAAAAAACTGGCTTTTCTGTGCCAGTGGAGCCGTGGCGGCGGCATACAAGCATTCCGATGGCGACACTAAAGACGGAGTCGGCAGAGGATTTGATTTCGACAATATAAACATTGACGGAATAGGACGTTTCGGAGTCGTGTACAACAACACACGGTTTTATGCCGGGTCAAGCCTTATAGTAAGGACGAATAACTACCATAAATCCAGGTTTTCGTCGAATGAGGTATTCGGTAATTTTAATATATACGTAGGATATAATTTCGGTAAAAAATTACATTACAGAAAGAAGGAATAATTAAGGGATGAGACTTTTATCGACAATATTGGCAATAATGATGAGCGTTGTGGCATCGGCGCAAAGATGCCATTATCTGCCTGAGGACAGCGTCTTCATAACGAGGCTGCTTGACAGTGCGCGTACACTTGACGGTTCGGAATGCAAGGAATTGTTTTTCGCCGGAAAGTTTCTCGGTCGACCTTATGTTGCCCACACGCTTGAAGTCTTTGATGACGAGCGTCTGGTGATAAACACAAGGCAGCTTGACTGCACTACACTTGTGGAGAATGTGGCTGCGCTCACGATGTGCGCTAATGTCGGTAAACTCACGTTCTCAGACTTTAAGAAAGCGTTGATGACGCTAAGGTACAGGGGAGGGGTGATGAATGGTTACACATCGAGACTGCATTATTTCAGCGATTGGATAGAGGATAAAACCAGGATGGGTATTGTGAGGGAGATACAGGAACCGAATCCGCCTTTCACGGCGCTTCAGCGGCTGAGCGTATACTACATGAGCGGTCATCCAAAAGCGTATAAGGCATTGGCGGCAGACACCAAACTGGTGCCGGTAATAAGGAGGCAGGAGCAGGCTTTGAACGGGAAGACATATAGGTATATTCCCAAGGCAGCGGTAAGGAACGACGAATTGATGCGAAAAGCAGTCAAAGACGGAGACATCATAGCCATTACCTGCAACAAGAAAGGGCTTGATATAGCCCATCTCGGTTATGCGGTGTGGCATGACGACGGGCTGCATCTGCTCAATGCGTCGATGATTCATCGTAAAGTGGTGAAAGAGCCGATGACTCTTCGTGAGTATCTTGGCAAGCATCCGAGTCATACAGGAATCAGAATAATAAGAATAAACAGTAAAACAATAAAATAATAAAGACTATGGAACTACCTGATTTTATGAGTTATGCCGGTAAATTCTCGGCAAATGATTTTGTGGATAAGGTGTCAAGTATAGCCAAACGGGCCGGTGCGAAACTGGTCTATGCGGCATTGATACTGTATTATACATTACAGAGTGACAAGGTGTCTAAAAAGGATAAGGCCATGATAATAGGAGCGCTGGGCTATATGATCAGTCCGCTTGACGTTATTCCCGATGCTATTCCTATCGTGGGTCTTACTGACGACCTTACCGTTCTGATATATGTATTGAAAAAAGTGTGGATGGACGTTGAGCCTGAAATAAAAGAGAAGGCCAAGGACAGATTGTCGAAATGGTTTGACGAAGATGAAATATCGGAGATCAACGACCTTTTTAAGGAATGAAACTTTCGACGATTGGGTGTTTACTAAAAACGGCTGACAGTTAATCTGTCAGCCGTTTTTAGTGTGAGGTACCTAGCAGAGTCGAACTGCTCTACACGGTTTTGCAGACCGTTACCTAACCGATCGGCCAAGGTACCATTTCTTATTTGCGGTTGCAAAGGTAATGTTTTAATTTTATTCCGCCAAATTTTTCTTGCCTTTTTTATTGAAACAGGCGGGTTTCTTGGTTTTTAAAGAACTTTTTTCGCGTTTTACTTTCATCATTTGCTCTTTTATTTCACAACCGGTACACCCATAGCAAGGATTTCCTGCTTTTTTGAAAGCCTTGTAAATGCGTATTGCCAAGTATATCACTGCGATTGCGGTAATTGTCAGTGCTATGATGATTTGCATGGTGGTGGGTTATGTCACATTTGAGTGAGTTTGCGGAACAGGTTCTTGTTTATGGCTTGTATTCGTCGGCCTTGTTTCTCGATGTCTTCCCTCACATTATTAATATTACTGTAAAGTCCCGAAAAAGCATTCAAGAAGAAATTCGGTTGGCATGTATCTTCCGTTATGTCAGGATTTATAACGATTTTTATTCCTTTTTCTTCTATGTGTACGTCAATGTCGCTTCCTGTCATTATAGGGTCTCCGTCGTAATGTATGGCTCCGGGTTTGCTTCGGTGAATATGTATCCTTTTTGCCCTGAAAGTCTTTATCTTGGAGTTTTTGTTGAGCGTTTTGTTGAGCAGGTCAAGGCTTATTTGCGGTGCGTCGAACACATCGAATGGTTCCATTATTATAACGTCCATCAATCCGTCTGTCATTGTCGCTTTCGGAGCTATATACGCATTGTTGCCGTATTGTGATGCGTTTGCGCATGCGATGAGGAACGCTTTATACTTCTTCGCTCCTGTCTCGTCTTCCACTTCGTATGTCTCAGGCTTGTATTTGAGTCCTTCTTTCAGTACATTCTCAACATAAGTGATAGGCCCTCGTTTGCCGGCCTCGGCAAATTTAAGGCTTATGAAAGCATCAAATCCCATTCCGCATGTACAGAAAAACGGCATGTCATTGATTATTCCGTAGTCGAGCGGCTCTATTTTGCATCTGTTTATGATTCCGATGGCCTTGCGTATATCCATTGGTATGCACAGATGGCGGGCCAATCCGTTGCCGGAACCGCACGGTATGATGCCGAGAGCTGTGTCGGAGTGAGCCAGTGAGCGTGCCACTTCATTGACAGTGCCGTCGCCCCCTACGGCCACGACCACGTCAATGTTTTCCGCTACACATTCACGGGCAATCTCAGCGGCATGTCCGGCATATTCGGTGAGACGTATTTGACAGTCGAATATATCTTTGTCGAGCGTCTCATCGATAATCCCGGGTACATCTTCTTTACCATGGGAGCCAGATACCGGATTTAATATGAATACAATGCTTTTCTTATCAGTCATACGGATGCAAAAATACAAAAAACGTTTATAACTATAATCAACGTATAACCAAAAAAGGAGAAAAGTTACATTTATTACGAAAAAATTACACAGATTGATAAAAAATGTGTATCTTTGCAGCCTGTAAAAATACAAACGATTACCTGTTAGTTTTAAAATGGGACAATTACAAGAAAGATACAAGAGTTACCGCGAGCCTCAGAAATTTATGGAGGCTGACGTATATCCTTATTTCCGTGCTATCACAAGCAAGCAAGGCACCGAAGTTGAAATGGGAGGACACAATGTGTTGATGTTCGGTTCGAATGCCTATACGGGTCTTACCGGTGACGAGCGTGTGATAAAAGCGGCTAAAGACGCTCTTGATAAATACGGTTCCGGTTGTGCCGGCAGCCGTTTTTTGAACGGAACGCTTGATCTTCATGTACAGTTGGAGAAAGAGTTGGCCGAGTTTGAGGGTAAAGATGATGCCCTTTGTTTTTCCACAGGATTTTCTGTTAATGCAGGAGTGATTGCCATGGTTGTAGGTCGTGGCGACTACATTATTTGCGATGATCGTGACCATGCGAGTATAATTGACGGCCGCAGATTGTCTTTTGCCAAGCAGTTGCATTACAAGCACAATGATATGGAAGACTTGGAGAATCTTCTTAAATCATTGCCTCATGAGGCTGTAAAGCTCATTGTCGTAGACGGGGTGTTCTCAATGGAGGGTGATTTGTGTAAACTGCCGGAAATCGTGGAACTTAAACATAAGTACAATTGTTCCATTATGGTGGATGAGGCTCACGGTCTTGGTGTCTTCGGACGTAACGGTCGTGGCGTTTGCGACCATTTCGGACTTACGGATGAGGTTGATCTCATAATGGGAACATTCTCCAAGTCACTTGCAAGTATCGGAGGATTTATAGCCGGTGACAGTGATACTATTAACTATTTGCGTCATACTTGCCGCACATATATATTCAGTGCCTCAAATGCCCCGGCAGCCACGGCGGCCGCAATGGAAGCACTGCATATCCTTAAGAGTGAGCCTGAGCGTATCGAGGATTTATGGAAAGTAACACGATATGCACTGCGTCGTTTCCGTGAAGAGGGATTTGAGATCGGCGAGACAGAGAGTCCTATCATACCGTTGTATGTACATGATGTGGAAAAGACATTCCTGATTACCAAACTTGCGTATGACGCAGGAGTGTTCATCAATCCGGTAATACCTCCGGCATGCGCTCCGCAAGACACTCTTGTGCGGTTTGCATTGATGGCAACACATACCGAGGAACAGGTTGAGCGTGGTATACAGATGCTCAAAAAGATATTTGTGGAACAAGGAATAATAAAATAATTATTCAAAAACTTGCATGGCTCGGTGAAAATTGTTAACTTTGCAGCCGCAAAGAGAAGATGTGTTTATCGAGTCATTTGCAGCGGGGTGTAGCGCAGCCCGGTAGCGCTCCTGGTTTGGGACCAGGCGGCCGCAGGTTCGAATCCTGTCGCCCCGACAAAAAAGAGAATCCGATGGGTTCTCTTTTTTTGTTTATTCATTTATCTGTTAGATAATTTGATATATGAAAATTGAAATTATATTTGGAATTAGTTGATAGATTATCGAGAACAAAAGAAATAATTTACCATTTCTTTCGTTATTATATCAATAAATAAGAATTCTGTAAAATATGGAAGATGGAATTATAAACAAAGATTATGTAGGTGTAGTTAAAGATAACAATGGAGTTCTTTTAATCAAGAAAATCCCTGTTGACCAGGACACTATCTTGATAAAAGAATTGGAGGCAATGCGCAACAATCCAAACAAGACTATTATAGATATGCAGAATCATTTTGCAGAACATTATCCAAAAGACTTACATTCTGATAAGGGCTTTAGCTATATTTATCCTAATAAATACAGTGGTGCATATATAAGTCAAGCTCGTTATCCTGATGAATATAAAAATAAGTTAGAAGAATATGATAAGAAACTTAGGGATGAATACTTGAATTCTGAAGGTGCTTCTAATATACTTCATATTCTAAAAACTTTTTCAGAAGAGGAGTATGAAATAGAATACAAGAGACGCTTAGATAAAATTGAAGAAAAATTAGTAGAAAAGGAGTTGTCATACAAAGCAAAGTTTCAAGCAGAAGCAGAACGATACATCTATGCTTTCAATTATTATGAAAAAGTCAAGGCTATCGCTCAAGATGAAAATTCAAAAATGTTCTCAACAGAGAAAATCGGATGGAGTGATGTAACATTTCTTATAAATGAGGATTTTTCTGTATATATGAAGACTAATTTTGGTTATGGTGATGCATCATATTTCTTTTGCAATATAATTTATAAGGGGATTAGTATTCTTCCTTATTCTGAAGTCGTAAAATATAGCTATGTCAAGTGGTTGGATTTTATTAGATATACAAGAAAATACCGTCCAAATAGAGACAATTGGATGCCAGCATTGGACTTTGCTGTAGAAACAGCTAATCTTGTAAAGCACAATCCTGAAGAATTTGTTAAAGTATGGATTGTAAACGAATTGAAGGAAATGATGGAAGGATTGCGGGCTATATTTACAAGTAGTGATGGAAATATAAGGAGGTACTTAAAATTCAAAAATGAAGAAAGTATAGGTCTTTACAACTTGGTACGTAATTTTAATAAAGGGGATAGAATTGAGTATGAAGTTCTACCGCAAGAAAAAATTATCGCTTTTAAAGCAGATAAGATTACTGGAACACTTCATTTTCTTAATAACCTTAAAAAAATAAAAGAACTGACAGATTATGTAAATACATGTATTGATGAGATTATTGATATGAACAAAAAAATGATTCCAGAAATATCTCAATACATTGATTCTGTTAGTAAGGATATTGATGGATTACAAAAATCACTTAACAAAATTCAATGCAATTTCGATAGAATAGAAAAGGAGATTGACGAAATACATAAACCAAGAATAAAAAAACTTTTGGAACAAATGAAAAAGGATAATCCTTACAGGTATTATTGCGAATATGATGCAGAAGAAAGATACAAAAGAGAACATCCATCTTTTGCTGGGTTAAAGGAGGAATATAACGAGAAAGAAAGAGATATTGACGATCTAAATGAAGATATAAGATTGAGGAATCGTTTTGTCCGTCAATTAAAAGAATGTATGAAGCGCATTAATAAATATTTGTTAGCTTCATAATCTAATTGAATATAAGATTGTTATCTATTTGTATAACGTGTTCAGCCATATGACATTTTGTTTTTTATCAGTGGTAAACATATGTACGATTACTCTCTTTTATTCCCTGTACCCATCAGGGATGGTATAGGGAATTTTACGCTAATATGCAGAAAATCAGGGATCAGTAGAATATAATTATTTCTAATCCGATTCTTTATTGATTTGTTGTCGGCGGTGGATGACATTGTTATGCGTAGCATGTAACAATTGAGTTAGTGTCATAAATGTGCTTGATGATAACTCACTCTCTTAGGGAAGCTTCATTCTTCATTTACCCTGTCTACGGTTTGAACTCTATCTGCCTGTATCCCACCAACCGCCATGTCCGACCGCCTGTATCTTTATAATAAATATACGCCTGATATCTGTTTTCCGTTTGATAGAAGCTGCCTTCTGTTGGAGGTATGCTTGTTGTGCCGTTGTCGTTCAGCAGAGTGTAACGGTATGAGTAATATCCTTGTTTCTGCATGATGATGGCGTTGTAGGTATTATCCGTTCCGTCGTATGTCATAGTGTAGTTATCTGTTTGCTCATCTGTCGTCCACTGGCCGTCGATCAGCAGTTTGCCTTGTGGTATAAGCGGTGATTTCAATTTGTAATGCACAAACACATAGTCGCTTGTATAGTCGTTTTCTATATTGTCGCTGTTGCGGATATAGAACGCTCCGTTGGCGTCAACGTCATAAATATAGTTTAACCGCGGCTCTGCGACAAACGGATATGCGTTATAGTAGTGTCCGTCCCACGACATTCTGTCTATACCCATTGTGGGGTGTGATAGTGCGAGTATTTCAAACTTACGGTATTCATTACCGGCTTCGAATATATAGCTTCGGTTATGGCTCCATTTCAGCCCTTTGTTGCTTATGAAGTTCGGTTTGATGTTTGTCTTGGCGTTGTCTCTTCTGTCGTTTTGTGTCACCACGGTATATATCTGTTCGTTGTGGTTTGTTATGTTTATGCTGCCGTAGTTTAGCGACATCGACACCTGCTGGTGGCTTCTGTTTATGTCGATATCAGTATTGGCAGACACTTCCAACCCTACGTTTACCAGCGGTTCAAGTACCATGAACTCTGCCGTAAGTATCCTTTCTCCCTCTTCGTCATTCACCGTCAGTCTGTAGTTGCCGCTCATTTTCAGTCGGCATCGTTCGTTCGGTATTGTCAGGGTGTAGTGTGTGTACAGCACTGTTGTGTTTATCGAGTTCTGATAGTCTTCTATCGGGTTGTCGTTAAATCCGCTCAGATAGTCGCTTTCAAAAATCTCTTCCGACAGGCTCCAATCCGCTTCGCAATGGTCTATGTGGTATGTGAACCGTTTGTATTCGTGCGAAAGTTCGTCAAAGCCGATGTTCAGCACATCTCCGCTGTTCAGTTGCATTACCGGAGGAGATAGCCAGTCCTTGTTAACAACTGTCTGTAATGATTTTACGGTCGGGCTGTATATAATGTTTTTTGCCCCGGCAGTTCCGCAGAGCATAAGTATAATTACGGTGATGATATTCGGATATTTCATTTTAGGAATTCGGATGTTATTGATATGGTATCGCTTCTAAATACATATCTTTAAGATTTATGATAACACGTGAAAACTTTTCAGGTAAGTCCAAACCTATTGTTCCGTCTTCTTCACGGTTCAGATAGGCAGTGTTTTTCAGTTGTCCTGTGTTCAAATCTATACCGGTATTCACATTTACAGAGTCAAGGACAATGAAACCGTTTCCTATGCGGAACTCCATTTGGGGTAAAACGTAACTACGGGTGATAGACACGCCACCCACGCCGGCCATACGTAAGGAGTCGGGCATGCCCGTGTTTTCGACCTCGACTTTGTGGCTGTTATACCATTTGGGCAACAAAGTAGTGTAATAACAGCCTGTGTCGAAATGAAAGCAAAGCGGATTCCCAGCTTTATCGGTGGCGGCCAAACGCAGATTTTCACCGTCAGTCCGTAGCAGATTGCTTTCATGCAGCGGATTTGGTGTAGGTGTGGCGGGTATTATGAACTCTCGGTTAGCGAAGTCCAACTGCACTTCTTTCATACGTAGCATGATTGGAAGTCCGATTACCGGTGGTATCTCTTTGTATATACTGTCAGCCTTTGTGTTGCCTGTTTGGATATCTACCACAAAGAAGGGTACGTTAGCCCATGCCATTCCGCCAATGCGTAAGGTGTCACACAAGGCATATCGTCCTTGTTGCATCCCGATACCCATCATAGGCATGCCGGCATCCAAAAGGTGAAAACCGTATTCTTTTGCTTGTTGTGAGGAGATAATATTTACCCCTGCACCCGTATCGAACAGTAGCCGGGTTTCATTTCCGTTAATTCTACTGTCGATATTGAGCGAGTGCTGTTCCGTTTCGTTGTTTATAATCATGGGAATGCGGTATTCACCCGTTGAGTGCAGCGGTTTACAAATTTCTCCGTAAGAAGCGTAAGTCTTATATTGTTGTGCCAATACACGATAGTTTTCTGTCTGAGTGCTGTCCACGTTTTGTGCGGTCAGTTGGTCGTAGAGACTCTGTATCAGTCCGGCGGCCTCGGCGTAATGCTCTGTTCGAGCCAGATTTATACCCATTAGCGTCGCCATGCCCAGGGTGTTGGATCCTAACTCTTGCTGATTGTTGTTCAGCAAGTCTCCTAATACAATACATGCAGAATCCGGGCGGTTGAAATAATGATGCGTCATGGCGACAGCCATTTGGTGCAGCAAAGGCGTAACGGAATCCATAGGTGTTACTTTCAATTCCCGTGCGAGGTCAAACCAGCGATTCTCGCTCATAAATCTGCCGATGCGTTCGTCTGCGTTCTGTGCCCTGATTGTTAGAGGGAGAACAAAACAGAGAAGCAGAAAAAGTATCTTTGCCATTCTTGTATATTATGGTTAATCTAATCCGATATTAAAATGAATTCTTATCGGTTGGTTATAAAATGATTTCGTGTATTTAATCAATAAGCGCAAAGTTATGAAAAATATCAATCAAGTTGTCTTTGTTTGGTAAAAAACTTTGTTTTTACGATAAAAACGATGTAAATGCCGGGTTGTTTGATATCTATTTGGCGGTCATTTACCAATCGTATGCTGTCATGGGAAATAAAAAAATCTCCTGTCATCAATATCAATGACGGGAGATTTTTATTGGATATAAATCTTTTGTTGCGGTTTATTTACCGTTCAACGCAAGTGAAACCTCAACGGCAATAGATACCGTAGCACCTACCATCGGGTTGTTGCCGATGCCGAGGAAGCCCATCATCTCTACGTGTGCGGGTACTGATGATGAACCTGCGAACTGTGCGTCGCTGTGCATGCGGCCCAGTGTGTCTGTCATACCGTAAGATGCGGGACCTGCCGCCATGTTGTCCGGGTGCAGTGTACGGCCGGTACCTCCACCGGAAGCCACCGAGAAGTAGGGTTTGCCGGCGAGCACACGCTCTTTCTTGTATGTACCGGCAACGGGGTGCTGGAAGCGTGTCGGGTTTGTGGAGTTACCTGTGATAGATACATCCACGTTCTCTTTCCAAAGGATAGCCACACCTTCGCGCACATCGTCCGCTCCATAGCATTTAACCTTTGCGCGGGGACCGTCAGAGTAAGGAGTTTCCTTTACCACATTGACTTCGCCTGTGAAGTAGTCAAACTTGGTCTGTACGTATGTGAAACCGTTGATACGGCTGATGATCATGGCTGCGTCCTTGCCAAGACCGTTTAGGATGACGCGAAGCGGCTTCTGGCGTACCTTGTTTGCCTTCTCGGCGATTTTGATGGCGCCTTCGGCAGCAGCGAAACTCTCGTGACCTGCGAGGAAAGCGAAGCACTCGGTCTCGTCGCGGAGCAGGCGGGCTGCGAGGTTACCGTGACCGATACCTACCTTGCGGTCGTCGGCAACAGAACCGGGAATGCAGAAACTCTGCAGGCCGATGCCGATGGCCTCAGCTGCCTCAGCCGCATTCTTGGCACCTTTCTTTATTGCGATGGCCGCGCCACATACGTATGCCCATTTTGCGTTCTCGAAACAGATGCGCTGTGTGTCCTCACACATCTGATAAGGATCCACGCCGGCTTTCTCGCAAATCTCGTTTGCTTCCTCGATGCTCTCGATTCCGTTCTCTTTCAGAGCGGCCAGCACCTGGTCGATGCGACGCTCGTAGCTCTCGAATGATACTTTTCTTATCATATTCTGTGTCCTCCTTATTCTTTACGTGGGTCAATAGTCTTAACGATTCCCTGCTCGGCGGTGGTGCGTCCGTAAGAACCTGTAAATTTCTTCACAGCCTCGTTGGCATCCATGCCGTCTTTGATGGCTTCCATCATCTTGCCGAGGTGTACATACTCGTAGCCGCAAACCTGGTCGTCCTTGTCAAGGAACATCTTTGTGATGTAGCCTTCCGTCAGTTCGAGATAGCGTGTACCTTTTGCCACCGTTCCGTAGAGCGTACCGGTCTGGCTGCGCAGGCCTTTTCCGAGGTCTTCAAGACCGGCACCGATTACGAGACCTCCCTCAGAGAATGCGCTCTGTGAGCGGCCGTATACGATCTGGAGAAACAACTCGCGCATCGCTGTGTTGATTGCGTCGCAAACAAGGTCGGTGTTCAGTGCTTCGAGGATGGTCTTTCCCGGCAGGATTTCGGATGCCATGGCGGCAGAGTGTGTCATACCCGTGCAACCGATAGTCTCTACCAGACACTCCTGGATGATACCCTCCTTGATGTTCAGAGAGAGTTTGCAGGCACCCTGCTGGGGCGCACACCAACCCACACCGTGGGTATAACCCGAGATGTCTTTAATCTCCTTTGCCTGAATCCATTTTCCTTCTTCAGGAATGGGAGCGGGTCCGTGGTTGGGACCTTTTGCAACAACGCACATGTTGTTGACTTCATTAGAATAAGTCATATTCCCTAATGTTTATGTAAAAATGAATAATAAATATTTGCTACTTAGCATTTGCAAAATTAATAAAATCTTTTTGAAAAATACCTATAAGATGCTATTCTTTTTTACTCTATTAACTTCATTGTGTTCCCCTGTGCGGCATGTGGCGCGGTGTCGGTGTGTTTGTTTCATGTCATTCATCAATGTGATTGAATATGGGTTTCTGATATTCCGAAGTGTAATCCATGTAGTATAATCCGTAATCAAGGTAACGGCTTTTAGTGTATTATTTATTAATTTTGCAGCCGTATATTAACGGTTATAAACCATTTCGTAATGAGAAAGACTATTATATCGGTCGTCGTTTTCACATCCTGTTGTGCGGCTTATGCGCATAATGACAGTATAGTGGGGATTGGCAATGTCGTAATAACAGGCACACGTAATGCCGCTGATGTGCGACATCTGCCCATGACAGTGACTGTTGTCGTGCGCGATAAACTTGAAGAGAGCCATCAGTCGTCTGTCTTGCCCGTGGTGATGAGGCAAGTGCCCGGCCTTTTTGTCACGGGTCGTGCCATGATGGGATATGGTGTGAGCGGAGGCGCGGCTGGAGGAATAAGTCTGCGCGGGCTTGGCGGAGGCGCGGGGCAGATGCTTGTGCTTATAGACGGGCATCCGCAGTATCAGGGTATTTACGGGCATACGATCAGCGATAGCTATCATACCATGATGGCGGAGCGTGTTGAGGTCTTGCGCGGCCCGGCATCGGTGCTTTATGGTTCGAATGCCATGGGAGGTGTGATGAATATCGTCACCAGAGGCATGCATGGCGATGGAGTGCGCAGCGAGGTCAACATTGGTGCCGGAAGCTACGGCACGTTTCAGGCCGATGTGTCAAACTGTGTTCGCGGCGGACGGTTTACGAGCACCGTGGCATTACAATACGGACGTTCGGATAACCACCGTCCTGACATGGGATTTGAGCGATATGGAGGATATGTGAGGTTCAGCTATGATTTCAACACCCACTGGAACGCGTATTTCAATACTGATATAACCCATTTCAACGCATCCAATCCGGGGCGTGTCGACACGCCGCTTTATGGCGCCGACCAGTGGATAACGCGCGGATTGGCGACAGTTGCCGTTGAGAACCATTATAACCGCACGAGCGGCGCTATCAGCGTGTTCACGAATTTCGGTCGTCATAAGGTAGACGACGGTTCCGGAAGTGTTGATAATCCCACGTTGCGCCATTTCCGCTCGAAAGACGCTCTCACCGGTGTCTCGTTGTATCAGAGCGTGCGCCTTTTCGCCGGCAACCGCCTGACCGTGGGTGCCGACTATCAGCATATATACGGTTATGCTTATTATACATCGAAAGCAACAGGTGAAGTGCTTGACACTCCCAACAAACAAAGTGGCAAATCGTATCGAAATGAGATAGCGGCCTATGCGGATTTCAGGCAGGACATCACTCCGTGGCTTACAGTAGATGCCGGTATACGGGCCGACCATCACTCTGTGACGGGCACGGAGTGGGTGCCGCAGGGCGGTGTGGTGGTCCGCCCTATGGCTTCGGGAGAGCTTAAAGCTATGGTAAGCAAGGGATTCCGCAATCCGTCGATGAAAGAGATGTATCTCTATCCGCCTTCAAACACCGGTCTTTCGCCCGAGAGACTGACGAACTACGAACTGTCGTGGAAGCACCGTTTGCGGGCTGCGGCTCTCACATACGGGGTAAACCTGTTTTACATTGACGGTGACAACATCATCGAGACAGTATATGAAAACGGCCGGCCGCGAAATAGAAACAGTGGAGTGATAGAGAATTGGGGTGTTGAGGCGGATCTGTCTTACAGGGTTAACGGCCGTTTGTCGGTTGTCACCAACCATAGTGTGCTCGGAATGAAGAATCCGGTGCTTGCCGCTCCCGGATATAAAGGTTTTTTCGGTGCCGACTATCATGACGGCAAGTGGATTGTGAATGCAGGTTTGATGTATGTGGGCAGGCTTTATACCGAGGTTGGAGAGAATGAGGCGAAAGAGGATTTTTGTCTGCTCGATATATCCGTTAGCCGAAAGATAACTTCGGGGCTAAGCATGTGGCTGAGCGGTGAGAACTTACTGGCACGGAAATATGAGATTAATGTCGGTTTCCCAATGCCGGGAGCCACTTTCATGGGAGGTGTAAACTGGAAGTTCTGACGCGGGTAACAGTGTAATGGTGGCGGTTTCTTTTAACAGCCTTCTCAGTGTTTTTCTTTAATTGTATATCGGCAACTGTATCGTGATAAGATTTGTTTTTCGCTTGTTTTTGGTATAAATTTGTAGAAAACAAAATGCTTGCCGTTATGAATAATCTGATATTTTTATTACACTTATCGTTATCATTGTTGCATGTTTATGCAAAAGTTGGTAACAGTGAAATTTGACAAAAACAATCTTTTCTCGGTTTGAGATACCGTTTTTACCGGTTTCCAACTATATTCAGGTATATTCTTAATTTTATGCTTGCGGGACTTCATGCAGTTATGAAGTCCCGCAAACCGTTTATATGCCGATGAATATTTATGCATTTCCGCTTTTTACACCTCTGTATTTACATATCCGTTGTGTTGCGTTTAGCGTCCCGTTGCTTTCCATTTAGCCGCTAAATGCAATGCAACGGGTATCCTAATGCAAGGTGACGGGCTGCTAACAGCGAAATGACCTGTATTTACGACACATTAACGTTAAGTAAATCGGATGTCAGTTCGTTTTCTGTCATTTTTCAAAGCCAGCTTATACTTACCATGTATGTTTTTGCATAAATATGCATTTGCAATATATTGATATTTGGTGTGAATATTATTTACAAAGCTGTTCAAAATAGACTTTTGTATTTATAGCGGAAACGCATCTTTTTTAATGCGAATGGTCGAATTTGGTTTTAAACCGGAAATACATGTGATAAGCGTCAGTCAAAATCCTTATGCGGGTCTAAAATATTTGGTGTCGTTTTACTATATTTTCGTTATATTTCACTATCTTTGCCGAGATTATGAAAGAAGTAATAGTGAAAGACTCCGACCTGCGCCGTGCGGCGGGAGAGGGTATGGACGCTTTTCTGAAAGTGTTTCATGACGGGATAATGGACGCTATAGGCGGTGAGGTGACGGCAGAGACCATGCGTGAGCTTAACACCGAACAGATAACGCTGCTCGCTTATCACATCCTGAGAGATGAGGTGATGGACGGCGGCTTTGTCCAGTTGATACACAACGGATACGGCGGCTTCATATTCCTAAATCCGTTTGCCAAGGTTCTGAGGATATGGGGAATGAGAGACCTCTCCCGTCTGATATACGATGCACATACGTTGTATAATGCTCACAAGGCAGATATAGAGCGCGAATGTACCGATGAGGAGTTTATGGCAATGTTTGAGGCTCATCCCGAGTTTGATGACATGGATGATAACTTTGTCGAGAACGAGGAACGTTATACAGCCGAGGTGGCTCGATACGTGGATGAGCACATAGAACAATTCGCAACAATCAGCAATGAATAAGGAAGAAGAACTGATAAGGAAGAAAAGTCCTGTAAACATACGTAACAAGAAAGCGGCATTTGAGTATTTCTTCATTGAGACATACACTGCCGGTATCGTGCTTACGGGAACGGAGATAAAATCCATCAGGATGGGTAAGGCCGGACTGGTGGATACGTTTTGTTTCATACACAACGGGGAAATATGGGTGAAAGGCATGAGCGTAAGCCCGTATTTCTATGGTTCGTACAATAATCATGAGATGAAGCGGGACCGAAAGTTGTTGCTAAACCGGAAGGAGATACAGAAGTTGCAGAGCGCGACGAAACAGACCGGATATACGATAATACCGCTTCTTGTGTTCATTGACGAGCATGGGCGTGCCAAGATGGATATTGCCCTATGCAAGGGAAAGAAAGAATTTGACAAGCGCCAGACCCTGAAAGAAAAGGAAGACAGGCGTGACATGGACCGTGCCATGAAGCACTATTGACCTACTACAAGCAGGAATGGCGATGAGCAGGATAGACACAGTGGTAAAAGACAGGATACTTGTGCTGGATGGTGCGATGGGTACCATGATCCAGCAGTATGGCCTTGCGGAGGAAGATTTCCGTGGAAAGCGGTTTGCCGGTGCGGAGATAATGATGAAAGGAAACAACGATGTGCTGAACATCACCCGCCCTGACATTGTGGAAGACATACACCGCAAGTATCTGTCTGCCGGAGCCGACATAATAACCACAAACACTTTCAGCAGTCAGCGAATATCGCAGGCGGATTATCGGCTTGAAAACTGCTGCCGTGAGATGGCTCTTGAGGGAGCGAGAATAGCCCGTAGGGTGGCCGATGAGTATACTACGGCGGACAAACCGCGGTTTGTGGCGGGATCGGTAGGCCCGACGACCAAGACCTGTTCAATGAGTCCTGATGTCGGCAATCCTGCCGCGCGTGAACTTGCTTACGACGAACTGCTTGACGCCTATATCGAGCAAACGGACGCAATGATAGAGGGTGGGGCAGACATAATACTGATAGAGACAATCTTTGACACTCTCAATGCCAAGGCAGCGATAGACGCGGCCATGACGGTGATGGGCGGTCGGGGAGTGGATTTGCCGATAATGCTGTCTGTCACGATTAGCGATTTGGCTGGACGCACACTCAGCGGCCAGACGCTCGATGCTTTTTTGGCGAGTGTAAGTTCATATCCCATATTTTCGGTAGGTCTTAATTGCTCGTTCGGCGCAAGCCAGATGAAACCCTATCTGCGTGAACTTGCCGGCAAAGCTCCTTTTTATGTCAGTGCGCATCCTAATGCGGGACTGCCCGACAGCATGGGACTGTATGACGAGACACCGGAGACGATGGCTGTCCGGATAGGCGAGTTTATAGATGAGGGGCTGGTGAACATTGTTGGCGGATGCTGTGGTACGACGGAAAAATACATAGAACTTTATTCTCCATTGTTGTCCGGCAAGTCACCTCGCATACCGGTGGCTATGTCTGAAACCATGCGGCTAAGCGGTCTTGACGCATTCGAGATAACTCCGGCCGTACGCTTTGTCAATGTTGGCGAACGGTGCAATGTTGCCGGTTCTCGCAAGTTTTTGCGATTGATAAAAGAGAAAAAATATGACGAGGCCATATCCATAGCCCGCAAGCAAGTGACGGACGGTGCCATGGTCATAGATATAAACATGGACGACGGACTGCTCGACGCTTGCGGTGAGATGACCGTTTTTCTCAATCTTATAGCTTCGGAACCCGATATAGCCCGTGTGCCGGTGATGATAGATTCATCGGACTGGGATGTCATTATGGCCGGATTGAAGTGCGTACAGGGAAAGTGTATCGTCAATTCCATATCTCTTAAAGAAGGAGAAGAGGTGTTTGTTGGGCATGCGCGCGATGTGCGTCGCTTCGGAGCGGCTGTGGTAGTGATGTGTTTTGATGAGCGCGGACAAGCCACGACCTACGAGCGTCGTGTTGAGATCGCCGCACGTGCATATAAGATACTGACCGAAAGGGTGGGAATGAATCCTCACGATATTATTTTCGACCCCAATGTGCTTGCCGTTGCTACAGGCATGGCAGAGCACGCAGACTATGCGAAAGACTTTATCAGAGCCACTGCATGGATAAAAGGCAATCTGCCAGGAGCGCATGTTAGCGGCGGTGTGAGCAATCTTTCTTTCTCGTTTCGCGGCAACAACTATATACGTGAAGCCATGCATGCTGTTTTTCTTTATCATGCCATTGGCGCAGGTATGGATTTCGGTATAGTAAATCCGGCGACAAAAGTTGTTTACGGTGATATTCCTGCCGACCGGCTCGAAATAATAGAGGATGTGATTCTAAACAGAAAGCATGATGCCGCCGAGCGGTTGACGGAACTTGCCGCCACCATAAAAGCAGAGACCGATACCGCAGGAGGCACGGTAAATGAGAAGGATGTCGGTGGGATGGAGCGGAATAGAGAAGAGTGGAGAGCGGAACCTGTGGCAGACCGTCTCTCTACGGCGTTGATAAAAGGTATCGGCGACTATCTTGAAGAAGATTTGAGAGAAGCTCTTTCAATATATCCCCGTGCCGTGAATATTATCGAAGGACCGCTTATGGACGGAATGAACACCGTAGGGGAGTTGTTCGGTTGCGGTAAGATGTTTCTGCCTCAGGTCGTTAAAACGGCACGGACAATGAAGCATGCCGTATCGATATTGCGGCCTTATATAGAAAAGGAAAAGACGGAAGGCTGTGGAAAGGCGGGTAAAGTGTTGCTTGCCACTGTAAAGGGCGATGTGCATGATATCGGTAAGAATATAGTTGGAGTGGTCATGGCATGCAATAACTATGAGGTAATCGACATGGGGGTTATGGTGCCTGCAGAGCAGATAGTGAAGAAGGCGATAGCCGAGCGTGTGGATATCATCGGGCTTAGCGGACTTATAACACCGAGCCTGGAAGAGATGGTGAATGTGGTTCGTGAGTTGGAGCGTGCCGGACTCGATATTCCGGTGATGATAGGCGGCGCCACCACGAGTGAGCTGCATGTTGCCTTGAAAGTGGCTCCGGTGTATGGCGGCCCGGTAGTATGGATGAAAGATGCCTCTCAAAACGCCATCGTGGCCTCTAAACTCGTAAACAAGAAAGAGACCGTGGGGTTCGGACAAGAACTTCAAGACAGGTACGAGAGCCTGAGAGCGGAATACAGTAAGGAGCAGAGTGACATCATTTCCCTTGAGGAGGCACGTCGAAAAAGACTGAATTTATTTGATTGACAGGTGAAAAAGCATAATAAACGAAATTAATGAGTAAGATAAAAACTATATTGTTCGACCTCGGCGGAGTGATAATCACTCTCGATCAGCCGCAGGCCGTTAAACGCTTCAAGGAAATAGGGTTGACCGATGCTGGGCGACGGCTTGACCAATATACACAGTCGGGACTGTTCGGGGCATTGGAAAGAGGTGAGATAGACGCCGAGCGGTTTCGTGCCGGACTCGGTGAGATAATCGGGCACGAAGTAACGATGGAACAGTGTCTTTACGGTTGGATGGGATATGTGGCAGACCTGCCGCAACGTAATCTTGCCGCACTTCGGCGTTTGCGCGGTGAGGGTTACCGCATCGTGCTGCTGTCGAACACAAACCCTTTTTTAATGAGTTGGGCGCTCAGCGATGCTTTCGATGGCAACGGGCATTCTTTGGCTGACTACATGGACGCGATGTATATGAGTTATAAGTGCGGAGTGATGAAGCCGGATGAGCGTTTGTTCCGCCATGTGCTTGAAACGGAGAACATAATACCGGAAGAAACGCTATTCGTTGACGACGGACCGCGTAATATCGAGGCTGCCGCACGCCTCGGAGTGAAAACGTTTTGCCCGAAAAACGGAGCAGACTGGACATCTGAAATATATAAATATCTGAGCGAATGAAAAAGATCTTAATATCTGTCATATTTGTTTTTGTCGCTGTTGTCATGGCGTTCGGACAACAGAAGCGTGAGTTTCGGGGCGCATGGATACAGTGTGTGAACGGCCAGTTTCTCGGAATGCCCACCGAGACGATGAAAAAGACATTGGCGTATCAGCTTGACGAGCTGCAAAAAGACGGTGCTAATGCAATCATATTTCAGGTTCGTCCGGAATGTGACGCCCTGTATGAAAGTCCTTATGAGCCGTGGAGCAGATTTCTGACAGGCACACAAGGTAAAGCGCCTCAACCGTATTGGGATCCGTTGGCATGGATGGTGGAACAGTGTCACAACCGTGGAATGGAGCTGCACGCATGGATAAACCCTTACAGGGCCAAGACAAAAACCACAACGGTGCTTGCCTCCAACCATATTGCGGTGACCGCGCCTCAGCGTGTGTTTGCGTATGACGGCCAGTTTATCGTAAATCCCGGCATGGCGGAAAACCGAGATTATATATGCAAGGTTATTGGAGATATCGTGCGTAGGTATGATATAGACGGTCTTCACATGGATGATTATTTCTATCCATATCCGGCGGCAGGAGAGAAAATACCCGATGAACAATTGTTTCGTCAGCACTCTAACGGAATAAGCAATATCGGAGATTGGCGCAGATACAATGTCAATCTGTTCGTAAAGCAACTGCACGACACCATTGCGAGCATAAAGCCTTGGGTGAAATTCGGAATATCTCCGTTCGGAATATACCGTAACAAGGCTAACGATGTGAACGGCAGCGATACGAAAGGACTCCAAAACTACGACGATTTATATGCCGACGTGTTGCTGTGGGTGAACAACGGTTGGGTGGATTATTGCGTTCCGCAGCTTTACTGGCAGATAGGTCATCCGACCGCCGATTACGAGACATTGATAAAATGGTGGAACAAGCATTCTGGAAACCGTCCGTTATATATCGGAGAAGACGTGGAGCGCACGGCAAAATATCCGGATTTGAATGATAAAAACCGTAATCAGATGCCGGCCAAATATGCCTTGCACAAACAGATGCACAACGTGAACGGTACTGTTTTGTGGTATGCCAAGGCAGTGGTGGATAACGTGGGCAATTACGGTACGATGCTTCGCGATGTATATTGGAAATATCCGGCTCTTCAACCGAGGATGCCTTTTATAGACGGTAAGGCGCCCAAGAAAGTCAAAAAGCTGAAACCGGTGTGGACAAAAGACGGATACGTTTTGTTCTGGACTGAGCCAAAGGGCAAGAACTGGAAAGACAAGGCTGTTAAATATGTGGTATACAGATTTGCCCGAAATGAGAAAGTGGTAATTGACGATGTCACGAAGATTGTGGCGATAACGACAGATACATATTATAAATTGCCATACGATGACGGAAAGACGCAATATACATATGTCGTAACGGCGTTAGACCGCATGCAGAATGAAAGTAAGGGAAGTAAGAAAAAGGTGAGATTATAATTTTGAAATAAAATAAAAACGGATACTGGTGCCAATAAATATATTGTTTTGGTGATAACGGTATCCGTTTTATTTTTTGTATCAAAACTATTTATAATATACTGTTTTTTTATTATAACTCTCTTAAAAAGAGATTTATAATAGTGTTAACTTGGTGGTTTTCAAATATATAAGTGTTGGCTTGTATCTACATTTGTTCTACAAAACAAATGCGACATTGTCTATATTGAAAATCTTTCAATCGTAAAAGGCTTTATTTATCGGATTTTTGTTTACCTTTGCAAAAAATTATAAATCTCTTTTTAAGAGAGTTATATTTTAATTCTTATAAAGTTGCTGATAATCAGTGCTGAGGGAGAATATGTATTATACGTATATTGACACCATTGTTGATAATGGTGACCCTCTCTTTTTGTCTCACGAGATAGGGGCAAAACAGTGGTATCCGATGCGTGTTACTTATAATCGTGAATTAAAAGTTAAAAGGCATCTTGATGCTTTGGGGATAGAAAACTTTCTCCCGATGCGTTATGATATAGTAATTCAAGGCGGTAACCGCAAAAGGCTTCTTGTGCCGGCCGTTCATAACTTGATATTTGTCCGTACTAATCGTTATTATCTTACATATTTGAAATATAACGATGCGGTTTTGGAGCCGTTGCGCTATATCATGCAAAAGGGAATTATGAATAACAGTAAAGATGTTATGATTGTTCCGGAGCGTCAGATGGATAACTTTATCCGTGTATGCAGAATGATGGATAATGAACGTGTCCAATATCTTAAATATGATCCATATCTTGATAAACCTGGGCAGCGTGTCCGTATTATAGACGGGAATTTCGCGGGAGTGGAAGGGGTAATAAAGCGAATAAACAAAAATAAACAGGTTGTTGTGATAATCCCCGGAATCGTTGCGGTAACTTTAAGTTCAATACCGTATACATGGATTGAAAAGATATAGTAACGTAAATTCACCGAACTCACGTTATGGAACATGATGAAATAGTGTATCAGTAAAAGTTCATCTGTACTTGTTTTAGCTATTGTGTATTAATAGTATATTTTGTCTTATAGGGTAATTCATTTTCAAATGAAATCCGGACAGCGTCTCATGAACCTGCTTAAAACCCGTTTGCCGGAAATTTTAAGTAAGGAAACTGATAACCAATCATCTATATATTTATATCATATAGGTGAATATTGGGTGGCATTTGAAAAATCGGCTTATCGGTTGTCACGACGTTATCCACAATGTAATGTCTGCCCATTGGGGCTTAACGGTAATTCTTCTCGTATTTTAATGGCATCGATGACAGGATTGGAACTTAATGGTACACTAATAAAGTCTGATTTAGATTATAAATATCTTAAGGATAGTATTACAATCTCTATACCTGATTTTTTTTGATAAAGATTATTCGAATGGTATAAAATGAAATAGCCTAACATCGTTTATGTATATTTATGAATTTCTGTATATCACTAGTGTCCCGTTAAAATTGTGAATCGGCCGCATAACAAGCTATATATCTGAGTAATACAAACAATTTTAAGGTAAACCGATTTGATTTCGAAACTTAACCCAACTAGCATAAGATGTTATATAAGTGCCTGAATATCAAGAACGGTATTCCGAGAATTTGAGCTCAGATGATACTTCGCGATTTTAACGGGACAGCAGTGTCTGTATATTAAATAAAATCAAGAGAAGTTTAAGCAACGGGATGTTAGAAGTATAGCCGTAAAGAAGAACATGGCAGGCTTATTTATAATGAAAGCCGTGAGTATTATACCTACGCTGTATACTGGTACTGGCACAGGGAAAAGACCGAGGCGCTGGAAGGAGTAGAGGTATAAACCAGAATATATTATGCCAAATCTATTCGTGGCATCATAGTAAAAAGTATTTCCATTTTTTTAATAATAAATGGTATTTTCAAAGAAAATAAAAACGATATGCGGCAATACGATTATTTAATTGTTGGCTCAGGATTGTTTGGAGCAACCTTTGCATATTTTGCTACTAAACAGGGAAAGAAATGTCTGGTGATAGATAAGCGGCCTCATTTAGGTGGTAATATCTATTGTGAGAATATAGAAGGAATTAATGTGCATAAGTATGGGGCACATATCTTCCACACAAATAATAAGGAAGTGTGGAATTTTGTGAATTCTATTGTGGAGTTTAACCGCTATACGAATTCCCCTATAGCCAATTATAAAGGTAAATACTACAATTTGCCCTTTAATATGAACACATTTTACCAAATGTGGGGCGTGACTACGCCGGAGCAGGCAAGACTGAAGATTGACGAACAGCGGGCAGAAGCACAGACCTGTCTTGGCGGACGTGAGCCGGCTAATCTCGAAGAACAGGCTTTGACGCTTGTCGGAAAGGACATATTCACTACATTGATTAAAGAATATACAGAGAAACAGTGGGGACGAAAGTGTACAGAACTGCCTGCTTTCATAATCAAACGTCTGCCTGTTCGTCTGGTTTTTGACAACAATTATTTCAATGACAAATATCAGGGCATCCCTGTGGGAGGCTACAACAAACTTATTGAAGGGCTACTTGCGGATGTCGACAACAAAATCTCCGTTGATTTCTTTAACTCCGAATATAAGGAATGGAAAAATTATGCCGATAAACTTGTATATACAGGAGCCGTGGACGAATACTTCGGCTATCGGCTTGGCAAGCTCGACTGGCGCACCGTCTCTTTCAAGACGCGCATAGAGGACACACTAAACTATCAAGGTAATGCCGTTGTAAACTACACATCCCATGAGCAACCTTACACACGTATCATCGAGCACAAGCATTTCGAGATGTTCGGTCAGGAAGTCTATGACTGTCCTAAAACTGTTATCAGTGAGGAATACTCAACAGAGTACAAGGATGGAATGGAACCGTACTATCCCGTGAACAACGAACGTAATAATGCTCTTGCGGAGAGTTACAGACGATTGGCAGAGCAAGAAAAGGATGTAATCTTTGGTGGCCGTCTCGGACAATACAAATACTATGATATGGCTCCTGTTGTTGAGCAAGTCATGGAAATGTTCAAGTAAATAAAAGCATTTAGTAAGGTGACTTCGATAAAGAAGAATTATATATTCAACCTGTTGAATACCGTAACAAGCCTGTTGTTCCCTTTGGTTAGTTTTCCTTATGCCTCACGAATAATGTTGGCAGACGGTATAGGGCAGGTTAATTTCTTTCAGTCGATAATAAACTACATTGTACTCCTGTCAAGCATCGGCATTCCTCTATATGCTATTCGTGAAAGTGCCAGTGTGCGTAATGACGAAAAGGGGTTGAGCCGTGTCAGTCTTGAAATTGTAATACTGCACACATCTCTTACCGCATTAGGCTATTTGGCCGTCGGCATTATTTGTATGACGGTGGCTAAAGTCACGGTTGACATACCATTGTTTCTCCTGTTGAGCACAACGATATTCTTCAATGCTATTGGATGTAATTGGCTGTTTCAAGGAGTTGAGGATTTCAAGTATATCACGATTCGTGGGATAGTGGTGCGGCTACTTGCCATTCTGTTATTGTTTGTATTTGTACGGACACGTGACGATCTGATGTGGTATGCCGGCTTCACCGTATTGGGTACAGTCGGAGGCAATGTGTTCAACCTGTGGCGTATGCGGCGGTATATCAAACCGAGGCTTCACAGGCTCGGCGAACTACGTCCCCTGCGCCACTTGGTGCCGTCGCTTCGTATCTTTGTCTTAAACCTGATTATCAGCATTTACGTCAATCTGGATATGGTGATGCTCGGCTTCATGAAAGACTCAACTGCTGTTGGCTATTACACAGCGGCATCGAAGATAACAACCGTACTTATGGGGGTGGTAAGCTCGCTTGGTACGGTGATGTTGCCGAGACTGTCAAACTTAATACATGAGGGACGCATGGAAGAATTCAACCGCCTGTCACGAAAGGCAATAGATTTTGTGTTCACATTTAGCACTCCGCTTTTCATAGGGCTTATAGTTCTTGCCCCGTCACTCATACATCTGTTTTGTGGCCAGTCATACGAGCCTGCAATCCGCACACTAATGATAATCTCCCCCGTGATGCTCATAATCGGTCTTAGCAACGTCATGGGCATACAGGTACTTTACCCTCAAAGGAAAGAGAACCTCGTGATATACAGCACAGCCGTGGGGGCTGTAATTAATTTCTCATTAAATTGTCTGTTGATTCCGAAATATGCACAGGATGGTGCAGCGATTGCAACAGTTGTTGCCGAGACAGGTGTCACTCTGACAATGAGTATCATCGGTGCTAAATACATTCCGTTCTGGCTGCTCAACAGGCAGAATCTTATCGTCATATTAGCTTCAATTGTGATGCTGATACCATGTATTATAGTTAGGAATTATATAAATAATGATACTATCCTCATAATAATTGTTCCACTTATGGGCAGCCTTATATATGGTATTATTATGTACGTCACATCGAATCCTGTAATGGTGGAAATGATAGGCCTTGTGAAAAATAGAGTGATAAAGTCAGGAAGGAACAAATATTAAAATAGAGAAATACTGATATTCATAATCATGAAGGAATAGCATTGGTATTATGAAAAAACAATAAAAGAATATGACTTTTTAAGGGCTATTGCTGTATTATTAGTAATACTTGGTCATTGCACTTACTATAGAATAATAACTGATTACGGAGGTATTGATTATGGTATAAATGAGAAGCAGACGCTAACAGGTATAATTTTAGGATTTATCACTCATACTTTATATTCATTCCACATGCCTCTTTTCATTGCTTTAAGCGGATGTTTATGGGCTGTAAGGATAAGAGATAAAGGTGTTCAGAGTTTTCGTAGCTTGGTTAAAAATAAAAGAAGGAGACTTTTAGTCCCATTTTTGCTAACAGCGCTCTTTTGGTCAATTCCCTTAAAGTATTTATCTGGTTATTGGCATGGTTCTTTCATAGAAATAATACGGCAAATATTTTTAGGGCAGATTTTAATGTTCGGTAATTTTAATTCCCATCTTTGGTTTCTTCAATCCCTTTTCTTTATATTTATTCTCGCTTATATTATTGAAAAGTCAAACTTGCGTCAATGTCCTGTTCAGTTTATGTCTTCGCTTCTTGTACTTTCGATGATTGCAAGGTTTTTGGAGTCACGTCATATTTGTTTCCTTAATATACAATCTGCATTTATATATCTGTTATGGTTTTATATTGGTTTTTACTTTGAGCACATACGCGAAAGGGCAAATAAACTAGTTGATAAGCATATAGGTTGGTGGATAATAGGTGTATTCATAATATTATATCCATTTTTTGTGTTTTTGGCAAACAAACTTCCACATGGTATTGGATTCGGTTATATAACATATTATCCAAAGGCTGTGTTAGGAATGGCTATCACATATATATTGTGTTATAAACTTAATAGAATTACCCCCCCCGAATTGTTAAATATAATTAAGAAATTGAGTGGTCATAGCTATGGATTGTATTTGTATTCTGATCCTGTTAACTATTTTATAATATATCTGATTTCATATTACTCTCTATCAGATCTGTTTGCTTTTGATTCATTTACATTGAGTATATATATTGGTAGATTCTTGATAACAATAATAACGGCTATTATTGTTATGAAAATATTGAATATCAGAAAAATCGTTCATAGAGTGTAAAGTATGAGTCTATATATACTCATATTGATAATTAAGAAATAACCAAAGTTTATATTAAAGTGTTA